>Ga0315547_1000775_pt1 | contig 28713 bp, 17 predicted proteins | sample SalMarSW160240MG_2_FD_202542 | JGI IMG/M metagenome (GOLD analysis project Ga0315547, IMG submission 202542) | Salt marsh sediment microbial communities from the Plum Island Ecosystem LTER, Massachusetts, United States - Salt Marsh Sediment SW1601-240 ...
CTGTTCTGGACGGAATACTAACATGGGATATGGGAGTTGAGGGTGAAGGATCCTTTGGCGCCGAATTTGATGCATCAATGGACCTTACTGGTATTGCAAACCTGAAATTTAAGTATATATTTCCAACTGATGCATTTGTGGACATTTATCTGATAGACGCAGATGGCCTGGAATCGGAACTATCGGTAACCTTTGTTGGTGGAATAGAAGTTTTACAAGAGGTTACTCTTGATTTGACTAATGCAACGGGTTTAGAAGGGGGCGACCCTGCCGATCTAACTAAATTAGCAGGATTCTATATAATTTTCTATACTCCTACAGCAAGCACTCTGTCTCTGGATGATGTATTACTCGGGGATGCCATAATAGAAACAGATCCCTTAACAGATTCCGGCAATGGATTCAAGGAGCCTTTTGATTATCCAAACAGCACCTTGTTTGATGATGTTGAATATGAAGGTGCATTTGTAGAATGGCCTGAAAATTCATCCGTACAAGACAGTATACTTACATGGGATATGGGTGTTGAGGGTGAAGGATCCTTTGGCGCCGAATTTGTTGTATCAATGGACCTTACTGGTATTGCAAACCTGAAATTTAAGTATAAGTTTCCAACTGATGCATTTGTGGACATTTATCTGATAGACGCAGATGGCCTGGAATCGGAACTATCGGTAACCTTTGTTGGTGGAGTTGATACTTTGCAAGAGGTCACTCTTGATTTGACTAATGCAACGGGTTTAGAAGGGGGCGATCCTGCCGATCTAAGTAAATTAGCGGGCTTCTGGATAATTTTCTATACTCCTACAGCAAGCACTCTATCTCTGGATGATGTAATGCTGGGAGATGCTATCGTGGCGACGGGAATAAGCAATCCCACCCTGCAGAATCATTTCAGGATTTATCCGAATCCGGCAACTACTGATTTTAGAATCGACGTGGATGCTGAAATGGTTTCAATCTTTAATATTGCAGGTCAGGTTGTTTACAGGGAGAGCAATTATAGAATGGGATCTTCTATTAATATAAGTGAACTGAAAGGCGGCATGTATATCATTAAAGCCGATGAAAACCAGCAAAAACTGATTATCCGATAAGCCGTAAAGCAAGGATCAGATTTTGTACACTCGTGAACCCGGATTGCATTCATCCGAAATGTAATCCGGGATTATTTTCAGTTAATACTAAATTTCACGAGATCAGAAACAACACTTATGCATCTCAAGATAAGTGTAAAATGTATTTCATCAATATTAACCCGAAAAATTCAAAGAATTTTTCGCCATTTATGGCTGACGAAAAGTCAAATTCAAGTATGTCAACTGTTTCACTCAACAGTTATCTTCAAAACTGATGAAAATTTCATACCCAAATTGAGGGTATTGAATTTGACTTTTATCAGGGTTAACCCTGATATATATAATTGACAATCAATAGATTTTAATTATGTATCGTCATTATTCATGCTAAATGCATGAATAATTCGGGTTAAGTCTTGGTGGGCTTCTATTTGGGGTATTTAACCTTTCAGCCCAGATTGTTCCATCAAGTACTGGATAAAATCAAGACATTGTTTGAGAGAAAGTATTTACTGATGGACTGCGGCTGGAAAAGTAAATAGAGCAGCGGTGGACTCAGATGGTAATTACGTTGTAATTTTCATGCCTGATAATCAATCCCGGATCCATAAAATTGAAGGAAATACCGGAGAAAGAATCTGGACCAGAACAATTGACAATACAGCCGGATTCGGCATTACTGTGATAAACGATTCCGGACGTTCAGATTACATCGTTTCCGGTGGAATTGGCAGCACACAGGAAAGATGGGTTGCCAGGCTTAACGGTAATGATGGATCTACCATGTGGAGCAAAACCTATAATTCTCCAGGCGACCAGTATAAGTTCGATGCAGTTAGAATGACGATTGTCGGGTCTGATGGCTATTTATACGGTGCCGGTTTTATTGAGGGAGATGAGCCAGGTACTATATTCGTTGTCTATGGTGGCAAGGCTGTGATTATAAAAATAGATCCGGGCAATGGCAACGAAATCTGGACACATTCAAATCTAAATTCTGCCTATGCATTGGCTGTAGTTGAAGCATCAGATATTTGGAATGGTTGGGTGCTTACAGTTGATTGGAGTGGTAATATTACACGGAGCAATGTATATTGCCAGGATGAGGTAAATACAGCAACAGAATATGGTTGCCTCATTGATAATGGAGTAGTTATATTTAATGATACCGATGCTCAAGGTGATACTGAAGTGGGTGTAATGAAAATAATATATGGCAGCAATACAACAAATATTATAAATACTTACAACAAAGGCGTTCAAGATCAAATTGCTACCATTTTTCCAAATCCTGCAACTACTGAAAACATCTATATTCAAATAGCTGATATTGAAGGTGACATAAATATCAAAACAACAGATATTTACGGTAGATTGATAGCAAGCAAAGATGAATATCTAAATGGAAGTGATATTATAGAATTTCCAATTAGTCATATGGTTAATGGAACCTATATAATTTCCATAAGCTCGGACAATTTTAGAAATCATCAAAAACTCATTATAAAGCAGTAGTAAATGGCTGGTTAATCAGTTTCGCTGGTAGGATGGATTTTGTTTCCTTCAGTTGTCTCCCTATACTGCTTCTTATATTCTGTTGGCGAAAGATTGAATTGCTTCTTAAAAGTGGAGCTGAAATGCTTCTGGCTTGAGAAGCCTACCTCATAACAGATCTCAGTAACCAATAACTGACTGCTTTGAAGAAGTTGCGCGGCTCTTTTTAATCGAAGTGTTCGAATGAATTTATCACTTGACTCACCAGTTATTGCCTTCATTTTTCTCAACATAGTACTAGGGCTGACAGCCATATTTGAAGCAAATGTTTTTATATCAAATTCAGAATCGGAAATAGATTCTTCTACCACTTTTATGGCCTTCTCAATGAAGTCCTTATCCTTTGATGTCGTGGTAATTTTGGAAGGCTCAATCTTTAATTCATTCAAGTAGTTTAATTTCAAATTTTCTCTAAAAGCAAGAACGTTTCTAATTTTTACCTTGAGTACCTCTTCATTAAAAGGCTTATATATGTAATCATCAGCACCAGATTTTAAACCCTCCAATACCGATTCTTCTCCATGTTTTGAGGTTAATAACAACACAGGAATGTGTGATGTATCAATATTATTTTTTATTTTCCTGCAAAAAGTAAGACCATCCATAACTGGCATCATTATGTCGGAGATGACCAGGTCAATTCTATGATCCAATGTCAATAATTCCAAAGCTTCCCTGCCATTGAACGCTACTTGTACATTATAATCATCGCAAAGAAGATCCTGGATAAAACAGCATAGATCTGCATTATCTTCAACTATCAGAATGGTCGATTTTTCTTCCTCACTCCGATATGCTCCAGTCTCTACAAGCCCTTTGTTCTTTGTAGTTTCATCGTACTCATTCAGGAATTCACTTATGTTTTCTGTTTCTTCCTCCTTTTTCTTGAACTCTTCCAAATAGCTACCTCCCATAGGAAGCCATACTGAAAAGCAGCTTCCTTTTCCTAACTGACTTGTAACTGTTATTTTTCCTTTGTACAATTCAACCAGTGCTTTGGTTAAAGCAAGACCTATACCTGTACCTTCCATTTTCAAATTGGAATCCTCAACTTCATAAAAGCGATCAAATATTCTCTCCAAATTAGAATGATCAATGCCTATTCCTGTATCTGAAATATCCAACCTTAGTATGGGACTCATTTCCGAATTATCGAACTCAGTGCTTACCTTTAACGTTATTTTTCCCCCTTTGGGAGTATATTTAATTGCATTGGATAATAAATTATTAAGGATCTTATCCAGTTTATCCTCATCAAACCATGTTTCAATCTTTTTTGCCTGAATATTTAATATAAATTCTTGTCCTTTTTGGGAGGCATAGTCAAAGAATGGGGCAGCAAGACCTTCAATGAACTTAATCGGTTCTCCGAAGGAGGGTTTTAATTCTAAATTCCCCGTTTCAATTTTTCTGAACTGTATTAGTTGATTGATCAATTCATGAAGTCTCTGGGCATTTCTGTATATCAAAGCATGCTTTTTTTGAACTGATCTGGCGATTCCTTTCGAATGTATTAAATGTTCAATGGGGGCGAGAATAAGTGTTAAAGGTGTTCTTATTTCATGGGAAATATTGGTAAAAAAACGAATCTTCATTGCATTGGCCTGTTCAAGCTCTTCTGTCCTTTTTTTAACTAATTCCTCAAGTTTTTCTTTCTGACTTTTTAAGCTGCTCAGGCGGTATCTGATGTAAAGAAGAACAAGCAATACAATAAGCAGTGACAATAATGCAATAAACCACCAGCTTGACCAGAATGGAGGACTTACTATAATGTTAAGTATAGCCTCCTCTGTCCAGGAATTATTGATGGTTCTCGCCTTTACCTTGAATGTATAGGACCCAGGTGGTAATTTGGTATATGTGGCATTATTGCCTTCAAGCGATTTAACCCAGTCGATATCAAATCCATCAAGCATATGGAAATATTCGACCTCGCCAGGATGTTCAAAATCGACTGCTACAAATCCAAGCTTTATAAGTTTATCCTTATAGCTTAGCTCAATCTGGGTGGTCTTCTCCAAATCCTGATTCAAAATAACCTTATCTCTGAATTTAGATCCAACAGAAATTCTTTCATTCAGTATATCCAGCCTGTTAATATGTATGCTGTACCATTCTTTTTCAAATGTTATGTGCTCCGGATTAAAAAAATTCAATCCATTTTCACCTCCGAAATACAGGGTTCCATCTTCTCCCTTTGCACATGAATTTAGCAGGAAGCTTTCTTCCTGTATTCCATCGAAAAAACCGAGTGTATGAAGGGTATGATCTGATAATTCAAGAACAGAAATTCCCTGATCGGTAGCTATCCATAACCTCTTTTGATTGTCTTCGATCAGACTTTTTATAACATTGCCAGACAATCCATCCTGAGTTTGAAATCTGAGAAACCGTAGATCATTGAAACCTGCAGAGTAATCCGTTCCTGAAAGGATGCTGGTCAGAGAATCTACATTCTGTTGTATTCTATTCAAACCAAACTCGGTTCCAATCCATAAGTCTCCATTGGAGTCCTTATGTAAACAATTTATATTATTGTCACTAATGCTGTTTTTTGCCAGGGGATCATTGATGAATTGCGCGATCTCTTTTCTGGTTTGCAGGTCAATTATAACAAGCCCGTTGTGTGAGGCAGCCCCCCATAATATCCCATTGTTGTCAATCACAAAACGATCCAGGTTCAGATCTTTCATATGAATGACTTCACTATTTTTTGAAATATCATATGTACGCAGATTCTGTCCAAGCAACCAGTATGTCCCATTGTGGAGGTAATGAAACATAACATAATCTTTGAATGTAAGCGATTCAGGATGAATGTTTATAACAGGTGTATTGCCAGTAAGGTGTGCAGAATTAAACCTGTATAAGTTTACATAGGTTGATACGGCAAACTGATTCTCGAAGCGGAGTACTTCGGTAATATCAAGATCGGTCTGGTTTAAGCTAATATGCTGGATTTTGGATGGCCTGGAAAAATTGGTTCCATTTGCAGTGGATATCAATGCTATTTCCGAAATAAACGGATTGCTTGGAGATTCATATAACGCCAGTACCTCATTCGTGTTCAGGGGGACTATTTTTTTTACTGAAGTCGGAACAGAGCCATCAACACTGCTAATATCTTTATAGTATGCAATATCTCTACTGTACCTGGTAACAAAATAGTCAATGCCTGACTCCTGATGTCCGGCCCAGAGATTGTTCTTGTCATCCAGAAATAACTTCCTGATAAAACCAGAAGACAGACCTGAGACATTATGATCCTCCGCATCAATATGTTCAATGACTTCTCCGTGGCTGTTCAGCAGGATAATTCCCAAATCGGCAACAGCACACCAGATATTGCCCTGCTTGTCCAGTTCAATGCTATACACTTCATTATCCATATATGCGGTGCCGGCAAAATCAATCTTCAATCCATGTTCATGATCTTTAGGTTTGCACCATAATCCTTCCGGACCGGCAAACCATATATTTCCTGTTGAATCCAGCAAAGCTTCATGGATATACAAATTATTATCCGCCCTGTCATCCAGGATCTTAAAGCTGAATGGCTTAATGTTTCCTGTTTCCAGATTTTTTATATATACACCCTTGGTGGCGGTGCATATCCAGAGTTGTTTAGTATGAGGATTAATAAGTGCTGTAGATATATCCGCAGTATTGATAAAGGAATATTTAAAATTCGTTCTGATAGACAATTCTACCTTTTCAAATCCGCTCCTATCCTGATGCTGCTCATAAACTCCTTCACTTGTAAAAACCCAGTTTTTCTGACCAACCGTACCAACTCCATTAATTACAATGTTCGGATCTTCTGTAATCCTTTTCTGTTGAAAAGACCCGTTCACATAATGAATTAATTCAGCCCGGGTGACTATCCACACGCCTCCGTTCATATCACTCTCGAGGTCCAAAATATAATTGTCATACAGGTAGCTACCGCTGTCTTTGGATACAGGGTAATTGATCATTTCCGAACCATCATATCTATTCAATCCCCGTTCAGTCGCAATCCAGATGTAATGGTATCCATCCTGAACTATATCCGTAATGTGATTATTAGACAGTCCTTCAGGGATCCCAATATTCTTGCACCTCAGGTTGTATGTCTGCCCATTAAGGTTGTGTACAAGCAAGAAAACCAGAATGTTGAGGCAATATTTAATAACAGGTCTGATAAGTCAATGCATTAGTTTTTATCTCAAAATAGAGATGGTGGCAAATCAAATCTACACTTTTCCAGTGCTTTGTGAAAACAAATCGAATTCGAGCAAATCGCATAGCACTTATTACTTGTATTCAGAATCCGGACGGACACCCTCCTTAATCCACCGCAACAATTCATCAAAGGAATCTGCTATCTCCTCTATGGTAAAATTACAATGACCATCGCGAATTACATATTGTTGAAAGTATAAATCAGAAGTGAACTTAATTTCGGTTAAGTGCTCATAGTACTCGTAGTTAAATACCGGAAGAATTTCATCATATGTAGTATGAAGAGCAATCACCGGATCATAAAGCAATCCCGTTGGAGTGTGATACCGAATGAAGTACTCCTTAGCTTCATCAGATGCATTATATCTTCTGATATCCCTGTTAAGATTAGAATCATTATCTCCAAAGCCGCTGTAAATCGTGTTCATATTACCAGCAGGAAGACCTCCTGACCAGCCAGAAGTTTCTTTTATGACAAACTGATAGAATCCGATCATATAAGGCAGGTCTTCTTTTCTCATTCTGAAATGCTCTGCAAATAAAGTAGCTAGTTTAGGATTACTATTTATTCTTTTTTGGATTTCCTCAATATCAACAGCATCTTCACCTGTTAGAATCTCTCCGTCATTCTCGCCAAAGAAATAATCATAGCAAACAAGTAAATCGAGTCCATATTTTAATAATGAATAAAGCGGGGATAACCATCCGCAAAGTGGCAAGGCACCATCATATTCTGAAGGGAATTTTTCTATGGTCGCCAAAGATATTATCCCGCCCATGGAATGACCTGTAATCAGACATAATTCGGGTTGGCCATAAGTCATTTCAAAATAAGCCCTCAGAGCTTCTGTATCATCAATACCATCTTTGATAATCAGTCCCTGGTGTTTATACGCCGATGCAGCAAACGCAAATCCTCTTGAAGTGAAAATCTCCATAAATTCATCAACTTCATCGGAAATGATTTCTGAATCTTCACCAATCTCTTCATATCCATGGGCATACATCACAAGGCACTTGTTCCAGTTTTCAGGGATATAGATTTTATACTTTGCAGAATTTATTTCACCCAAATCGAATGACTGAGACAATCCTGCCTGAGGCATGAATACCAGCATACTGATCACAGTCAATATTGCGGGCCTTCTATTAATCATATGTTCTATTTATCTAGTAGCTTTTACTGAGCTTTAGATCAAAAGTTTAGAAGGGGCTTTCGTTCAGGTTTGATCATAAGCTTCTTTTACCAATCCTATCATCTCCTCAAGTGTAGCCACCCTGGGATTTCCCTGATAATCCGGCAATACCATACTCTGTTTTGCAAGAGCTTCTATTTCCTCTACAGGCATGTTGACATCCTTCAAACTCTTGTACAGACCAAGTGATTTCAAAAACTTAACGATTTCGTCATATGCTGCATCTGCTGCCTCACCATCAGAAGCTTTTTCCAAATCGGGATTGATAGCCCTTGCCATAAAAGCATATTGTTCAATCGCCGAACCAGCCGTAAATTTTGTACATGCCGGGTACAATATAGCTAAAGATTCGCCATGGGCAACATGTGGATACATTCCACCAACAGCCATTCCCATTCCATGAGGCAATGTTACTCCGGCACTTGCAATACAAAGTCCTGCAAGGGTATCGGCCCATGCCATTTTTTCACGTGCAGCAAGGTCTGAGCCATCGCTCAGGACTTTCGGAAGGTAAGCTACAACCAAGACAATCGCTTCCTTAGCCAAAAGAGATACGTAAGCACCTGTTCCGGGATTGATCATACTCTCAAAGGCATGACAAAAGACATCAAATCCGGTTTGTGCTGTTACCATTCGTGGCAGCGTAAGCATCAATTCCGGATCAACAACAGCAACCCTGGGAAAGATGACCGGATTATAGAGCGCTGATTTATCTCTGTCGCCTGTATTTGTAATAACCGAAACCTGTGTTACCTGGGAACCTGTTCCTGATGTTGTACTTATAGCTATTACAGGTAAAACTTTTGATGGATCCGGCGCAGGTTCCTTGTAGAATAAGTAATCCCAGGCAGAACCCTCATGAGTAGCCTCAACGGCAATAGCTTTGGCAGCATCCATACTTGAACCTCCCCCTAATCCCAGAATAACATCCGCTTTGTGCTCAATTGCCATTCTTGATCCGGCTTCACTCGTTTCAGTTGTTGGATTAGGTATTACTCCGTTGAAATGAGCTACTTCGACTCCTGCACCTGTTAATATTTGCTTTACTCGTTCATACAATGGCTTAAGTGCTTCGTCAGGTGTTGTCACCATCAGACATCTATTTCCATATTTCAGAACGATCTCACCTGCTTCAGCAACACGACCGCTACCGAAAACAATCTGTGAGGATTGATGATAATTAAAATTTTTCATGGAACTATATATTATTTTTAATTCTTTCTATTAGCTCTTCAGGAAGCTTAGGCGTTGCTCCAGGCTGAGTGCAGACATATGAAGCAACATCTGTTGCAGCCCGGTGGATCTTTTTCAAATCGAGATTGTTTAGTATTCCTGCCATTAAAAATGCCGTGAATGAGTCACCTGCCCCAACAGTATCTTCAACTTCTACTTTGTGAACTTCACTATAAGATATTTCATCATAAGTAAGTAAAATACTGCCCTTTGTTCCCTTTGTCAAGGCAATTAGCTTCAGGTCAAATTCTTTTAATAATTTCCTTATTACGGATTCTTCATCACCTTCATATCCAATGAATGATGCCAGGACAGATAATTCATCATCATTCAGTTTAAGAACATTCGCAAATTCAAGTGAATTTAGGATCGTTTCTCTCGTATAAAATGATTGTCTAAGATTTATATCAAACACTTTCAAGCAATCAGTCCTGGTATTTTCAAGGAAACTCCAAATAGTAACCATTGAAACCTTACTCCTTTGAGCCAGGCTTCCAAAACAGATGGCATCTACTTCTTCAGCAAAGGCTTTCAATTTTACGTTCTGTTCAATGTAATCCCAGGCCACATTTTCATTAATCGCATAATTCGGAATTCCAGCTTTATCCAATTTAACTGTTACAGTTCCTGTTTGATAACCAGGTTTAGTCTGAACAAATGAAGTATTCAGGCCTAATGTATCCAAAACCCGCACTATTTCATCTCCATCTTTATCCTGACCTATTGCACTAATTACATATGACTCAAAACCGGATTGAAGCGCATGGAAGGCAAAATTACATGGAGCACCGCCCAGTTGTTTTCCATTTGGCAAAACATCCCAGAGTAATTCCCCAATCCCAGCTACCTTAGAGGGTCTTTTCATTTTTATTTCATTTACAGATCTATCATTACTTTCATGGTCTTATCTCCCTGTTTTTCAATATATTTATAGGCCTCCAGGTATTTCTCAAAACTAAAATGTTTTGAAATAAGCGGAGCTGTTGTTATTTGTCCTGAATCAATCATTTTTACAGCTTCTTCATAATCTTCCTTACGATACATCATTGATCCAAACATATTCAGTTCATGCTCTCCCAGAAAATACATGTTCACAGTAGGGTTTTCAGCATAAACTCCCAGAATAACGAGATCTCCACCTTTTTCAACATTTGCCATTATCGCATCCAGTGAAGACTTAACGCCTGCAGCTTCAAAGCCAATCTGAAAGCCTGAATCTCCAAAAAAAGCTTTAACTCCAAGCTCAAAAGGTGTTGAAGCTACATTAAGAACTCCATCAATACCGCAGTCTTTTGCAATACCAAGTCGGTAATCGCTGATGTCAGTAATCAATACTTTTGCAGCCCCTCTTGCCATTGCAAACTGTGCAACCAGGTTCCCAATTGTTCCTGCACCGGAAACCACAATATTTTTTCCTGCTATGCTGGTGGCCCTCGAAGTTGAGTGTGCTCCAACAGCTGCAGGCTCAACAAGTGCACCCTGATCCAGGCTCATCGTATCGGGAATAATTACAATCCGTTCTTCCGGAACAATGAAATAATCCTGAGCAACTCCAGGTGCCTGGAATCCTTGAACTTTTAGCTCCTGACAAACATTGTATTGTCCCCTTCGACAGGGTCCGCATTTCTTGCACACTAACTGGGGCCATGCTGTGGCCTTCATTCCGGGCATAATACTTTTTACCTCACTTCCTGTCTCATGTACAATGGCCGAATATTCATGTCCCTGCACTACCGGATAAGGAGTAGCAGGGTGCTCTCCATGGAAGACATGAATATCACTTCCACAGATGCCGATTCTTTCTATCTTCAATAGCACTTCATTTGCCTCAAGTCTTTCTGGCTTTGGCACCTTTTTGTATTCAATCACACCGGGAGTAATCATCACAGCTTGTCTCATATCTCAACTATTTAGTTTTAGAAAATAATGTATAGTATTACCAGGGTTAGAACCAGTATTCCGGCCCAAAGCCTAACATCTTTGACTCCTTCGAATTTTCCTTTTGTTAATACGGCCAAAGGACTTTCCCATGTGTATTTTTCAATGATTTCTTCTGATGGTGCTGGCGAGAAATAACTCACTGTAAAATATATTACTGTACATATTACAAACAACCACCAGGCTTGCATCATAAAGGGTATATGCAAGCCTCTGGTAAGGTACATTTGACCACTAATCGGCTCAAAATCGAGGCAAAAAGCCGTTATTCCAAGTACAAGACCAGAGATCAGGGTTACAATTGCGGCCTTGTTTGTACCACGCTTTGAAAACACTCCGAATAGGAATACGGTAGCAACAGGAGGTGCAATTGCTGCAGCGATTTTGTTAATGGCCTCAAAGATACTGGAGAATTTATCTCCCTGGGTAGACCAGGCCATGGCAAGGAGCATAACTGCAACTGCAGCAATACGCCCAATTTTTATCTGTTTTTTATCAGAAGTAGAAGGTTTAAAACGTTTCACAATATCAACAGCAACCAGAGTTGCTGAGCTGTTGAGCGCTGCAGCAATGGTGCTCATTAGTGCAGCAAGAAGTGTGGCGGCCATTATTCCTGTAAGACCTGTTGGCAACAGTTTCTCGATCATGACCGGCAGCGCCTGATTTGCATCCGGTCCGATAATATCCTTAAATAATACATAGGCAATAACACCAGGAAATACTAAAATAAAGACAGGTAGTATTTTAAGAAAACCGGCAAAAATTGGCCCCATCTGTGCTGCTTGTCTTGTCTTCGCACCCAAAACACGCTGAACTATAGTCTGATCAGAACACCAATACCACAATCCAAGAATTGGATAACCCAACAAACAGGCATACCATGTCAGACCGGATTCAAATCCACCTTCCCCCAGAAGTCCAAGGCTCTCTTTCGTATGCAGCATATTAAGTTGTCCTGGCTTTAATTGCGCTTTAAGTTCAGCCAGGGAGGTAACAGCATGTTCTGGTAAGGCAGCAATAGCAAATCCAGTAAGTATGACGGCTCCAAGAATCAAGATGACCGTCTGGATACTTTCAGTTACCACCACAGCCTTTAATCCTCCCAAAATAGTATAAATAGCGGTAATGACAGATATCACCAGAATCGAGGTAAAAACATTGACTCCAAAAAAGGTATGAAATACAACCGCTCCTGCATAGAGGCTCATGCCTATATGAACAAATAGTGCTCCTATTATTGCAATAAAAGCAAGAATACTTCTTGCGGTGGAACCGTATCGCTTTTCCAGAAACTCTGGCAAAGTTGAAATCTTACTTTTAAAGTAAAAAGGTGCGAACACCAATCCCAGCAATATTAAAGTAATAGAAGCCAGCCATTCAAAATTACCCCATACCAAACCTTCATTATATCCCGAAGCTGCTAATCCCACCAAATGAATTGTCGATATATTGGATGCAAAAAGTGCGGCCCCCACCATTACCCATCCCAGCCCCCTGCCAGCTAAGAAATAGCCCTCACTGGTCATCTTTTTCAAACGTACTGAAAGAATCCCTACCAGCAAGATCCCTAAAAGGTAGACAACAATAATAATCAGATCGATTGTATTGATATTCAAATTCATTTCTTGAAGTTTTAGTATATACTACTACCTTAATGTTTGTTTCTAGCTAGTGTATTGATCATGGGTTATAATAAATCTGTTCCATCTCAGCCCATCCCTGGTATCCGTCCAGGGGAAGCTGCATGGGATTACACAGCTTCAACCATTCTATATTGCGGGGATGTTTGGCCAATTTTGCCATGTCAGACTCAAAATCATCACCTGTATATTCATAATAGCCAAACTCATACCAATTTCCATCATCCAGTTGATGCAGAAAGATGGAGAAATTATGCATATTCGCTTCTGTAAGTAAATCTCTGACTCCCGAATTTTTATCCGAATGCAGAGCTCTGTATTCATCAATATATTCCGGCTTTATCTTAATTACCATTCCTACTCTTTTCACGTTCTTTTCAACAGTCATTTTTGAATTATCAGATTGACAACTTAAGCTTAGTATTAACAACAGAGCAGTAACACAGTATATAGCATACAAATTCTTCATGATCAGAGTATTTAATTAATAAGCCTCATGTTTTTACTCATTATTGATCTTTGTTTAATTTAACGTAGAATCAAATATAATAACTTTCTTACATAATGTAATAAAGTAACGACCAATCATCCCGGGCCTAATCATATCACAATGATTTATTTTGTTTTACTGATTGAAATCTCTAGCAAAGCACTTGATTCTGCATCCATCCATATAACAAGATTGTATCCTCCTTCAACGGGTATGTAACCTAGCTTTAATTCTTTGCCGGGAGACAGTTTTTTACCATTCATAGTTATTTCTAAGCTCTTGACACCCCAGTTTTTAATTACAAAGCAAGGATTTTGTATCGGAGCTTCATTGCTGGCATCGATTAAAAATGAGATATCACCTTCTGTGGCTTCCATGGTATACGCTTTTTGAGACTTGTCAAAATTGGCATTCTTTGCTCCTGAAAGGATTTCTAGGGTAGGAGCATAGTTCCAGAATTTTGCCAGGGGTATAAGTGTTGAGATATCTTTGTTGGTAAAACCATATATTGCCATGGACTCTGGCTCACCACCTCCCAGTGCACTATGTGTAACACGATCCGATCGCAAAGCATAACGGCCATCGTTAGGCATCTGGCTTACAGGCCAGTGGTTCCATGGGCCGGCAAAATGTGTCTCATCAGTAGCCCTCTCCTGCTCTCCCCAGGTTCCGATTTCGGTTCCATCAGGATATATGACAGCTACTTTATAATCAGACTTAAAGTTTACGATTGAGACGGATGCATTCTTTAACTTATTCTCAGGTATCCCATCTGTCCAATCTAATGTATGGGTTTCACCTTTTAGGTTGGCAACTGTTAATGCCTGTAAATTGATCTGATCTTCGGGAGTGGTGCCAGGCTGAGCAAAAAACTGAACATCCTGCCATCCTGTTTCTTTGTCATGGTAGTCTACGTATCTGACTGCCATTCCATCCGGATAGATGGTATGATACTCATCAGTCCATGTGCGCCAATTTTCAAATTGGTAAGTAATACCAGCTGAAGCATAGCGCCAATGTATTACAACACGTGCATTCGTGTTCTCAAGGATCCTGACATGAGAATGCCTATTCTGCTTGTCGGCCATATGTTCAGCGCATCCAAATTGGGTCATAATTTCCGAACTTTGATCGCTCATCCATTTGTTGTTTTCGGTAACCCATCCTGCTCCATAATTCGCACCTCGCCAGTAAACTACATTACATGGGAGTCTATCAAACCTCACCACTATGTCAGCATAGGGACTCGACCTCCAAAGGTTATCCCAGAGTTCATGATAATGAAGATTTGTATAAGTTGCCCCAAATCTATCTGCGGATTCTCCATCTATCTGACCTGGTAATATTCGGGGCTCAAGTTCAGGACTTGATAACAACTGCTTATCCTGACTAAATCGCTTATATATTTTACGGATCTCTTGCTCAGTCAGAGCACTCATATAAATCCCAGGCTCGTCAATTAAACCTTCTATACCATATATCATTGCTTGATTCCCTTCTGGCGTGCGAATTTCCGGTGGATAATCCTTTGACACATGCTGAGTCGCTTTTTCTGGCTGTTTGTTGAGTCCAATAAAAATATCCCCCGAAATTAACCTTGGCTGATCTCCATTTAGGTTAAGACGACCTGCTTTCTCTCCATTGATGTAAAGAGTAGCTGCATTTTGCACCATGTTATAGCTGGCAGCTATATATGTCCATTCATTCAGATTGATCGCCTTTTCAGATGAAAGAGTATAATTATTCTTATCTCCAAAGATTCTAAAGATCAGGTTTCCAAGATCAGATATCCCAAAATATACTCCACCTATTCCCTCCGTAATATCCATAACAGCTCCTTCTTTCCATGGGTATGCTCCCAGGGCAATCCATGCATCCAACGAGAATGACGCAAGCTCTTCAAGAGCTTGAGCATTGTTTAAAGTAACCTTAGAATGATACCCATCAAAAGCCAGAGCAGTACCAGATACTCCCGGTTTCCATAAACTAATATTCCCATAAATTGTACAAGGAATTCTGTTGACCAATTCCATAGTTTTATCTCTGTTTTTTACTGAACGGCTCTCCAAACCCTCATCAAAGCCCCAATGAATTAAAGGCTTAACCAAACCTTCTCTACTAATAACAGGTGAACCATCAATCGAAAGCAAGTCCTCATTCTTAAGTTCAGGTTCTTCCAGAAATTTCTTTGTAATACCGGATTTTGTCAGATTAAAAGTCTCTATGAATTGATTTCCTGCATCATTGAATTCCTCAAGATTTATTCTTCCCGGCTGAATAATTCTCATTACAGAACCATCAGATTTTACGGTATAATATTCATGAACTACTCCTGAAAATCCAGGATTTAAAAAGTTCGGAATATAACGCCAATGAACCAAAACTTCTTCTTCGGAACTTCGGATGATACGTACATAGGAATAGATATTGTTCTTATCGAATCGAAGTCCTTCTCCATCACCTTTTCTGGATATCTCTTCATCTACATAAGCTTTGGTATCACCATTTATGAGGAAAGGGAGGTAACTGGATGCTCTCGAAAATACAAACTTCTTCTGATCAGGAAACCGAATCACAATATCCGCAAATTCTCCACTGATCATATCATCTCCATCATAGTTTGTATAATACGCATTAAAATCTACTTCATTGGCAATATAATCACTACAGCCGGCAAATAAAAGAAGTAACACCATTGGCAAGATCAACCTGGGCAATCGTATTAATGTTCTCTTATCCATTTGTCTATATTTATCGTCGGATTTTTGATTATACCTGCTTCGGATTTTTATCAGAGACCATGTCGAGATTCAGAATCCTGTTCAATACCAGTGCAAATGCTCCCATTAATGCAGCATTTTTTCCAAAGGCAACAGGAAGAATTGGCAATTCTCTTGCAGATGCTTGCAAAATATGTTTGTGTATCACGTTTTTGATGGTATCAAAAAACATATCGCCAGCCATAGATACACCTCCTCCGATAACAATCAACTCTGGATTGAATAAATTGACCAGATTGGCGATTCCAATTCCAACATATTCTATAGCCTTGTTGAATACATTAAGTGATAATTCATCTCCCACTTTTGCAGCATCAACAACCATTTTCGCAGTTACCTTATTAATATCACCACCAGACAGTTCCAGCAATATACTTTGTTGACCTCTGGCTAATCGGCTTTGGGCAGTAATCGCAATAGCCTTTCCTGAAGCAAGAGCTTCCAGACAGCCATATTTCCCACAACTACACAAAATATCACTTTCTTTATCAATTGTTATGTGTCCAAACTCACCGGCAAATCCATCCCTGCCAACAAGCATTTCCCCATTAACTATAATACCTGATCCAATTCCATAACCCACGTTAACGCAAATAAAATTCTTCGATTTTTTCGCCTTTCCGAACCTGAGTCCACCTAAAGCCATAAGCCTGGTTACATTGTCGAAAATTACAGGGAATTCGATTTTATCTCGTAAGGAACCTATTAAATCAATGTTATGCCAATTGAAATCAGGAGAATATACGATGATCTCATTTTGTACATCGACAAGCCCGGCCACAGCTATACCAACACCGAAAATCCTGGAAGTAGCCGATTTCTTTTTACTAGTAGCAAGTTTCTGGATCATTCGAACTACATCCTCAATAATCTCTTCTGATCCATCTGACAATCTTGTAGGTATATCTATTTCCTCAACAAACTTCCCGTTTAAATCAGATAGAACACCTCGGGTTGTGGTTGCTCCCAAGTCAATTCCTATAACATATGATGTATCACCTTTAAACTTCAATATAACAGGAGGTCTCCCTCCACAGGAATCCCCCATTCCAATTGCACTTACCAATTTCTCCTCTGCAATGAGACTTTTGACGATACGCGATACAGTAGGCGCACTTAAGGCTGTCAACTTTACTATATCCGCTCTGGATATTGTACCATATTCTCTAATAAGCCCAAGTATTTTTATTTTGTTCAGTCTGCCAATATATTCCGTGCTACCCTTAGGCAAACCATCCTTTTCATACCCTATCATATACATTATTTAACTTTCTAACGGTTCGTAAGTTAGTTAAATATCTTTACAGTTAAACCAACAACAATCATTTCCCGCTTGGTTATAGACACTGATAAAGGGCAATATCTAACTTCAAAAGTTAATGACCTATTCGCTGTAAAGCGATCATTTACAAATTATAAAGAGGAAATCACGGGTATGAAACCCCAAAGCAAGCTTTGGAAACTTATTCCGCAGCAGAGCTGCGGGGAACCGAGTTTACGAGCTCGGCGAAGCCAATTAAACCCTCCGCCTCTGGCGGGATGCCTGCCCGACCGGTCTCCGGGCGCCTACGCTGAAGCTTCGGCAACACGCGGATAGCGACGACACGCAGGCGGGCCTACGGCATAACAAATCTCCGATTTGTGTCCGGAGATTCTATAGTTCGGCAACCATTTTGTTGAAATTCTCCACGCACTGCTTCAGCTCAGGAACAGAATTTTCCCAGTTGTGTTCGTACTCAATCATGAAATAGCCTGAAAAATTCTGTCTTTTCAGCTCCTTCAAGAGTGCTGGTACATCAGCGACTCCTGTACCCCACGGCACATCATGCGCTTCACGCGACTTTTCATTGAGATCCTTAAAATGCAGGTTAATGATCCTGCCTTCCAGTTTTTTCAGGCATTCTATCGGATCCAGCCCCGATCGTATCCAGTGCCCGGTATCTGCACAAACCCCAAGCCGCTCACTTCTTCCTTCCAACGCTTCAAGTGCAACATCCGGATTCCAATAACGCGAGGGTTGTGGATGGTTATGAAAGGCAACGTTAATTCCATATTCATCTGCCAGCGACTCAACGAGATCAAGGTCATTGGGAGCCGGTTCAGAAGTAATGGTCTGAATACCCATCTCATCCGCAAATTCAAACAGGGCATTCCAATCCTCCTCGTTTCTGCAGGTAACAACTCCTGAACTGATCAGCTTCACATCATACTTTTTCAGGAGCTCTTTCATTTTCTGACGGTTTTTTTCATCCATTTTATAATCAATACTCACATCACCATCTTTCGATAGCGTCTGTCCGTAATAGGCCTCCACATATTTCAACCCAATGGAGGATCCTTTTTCCAGTGCCTCTTCAAAAGAGAAAAGGCGGAAAGTATATGCCTGGAATCCAACATGCCAGTTGGGCTTTTCCTGACTTGCCCCATCTGTTCCGGGAAAGGTGAACGATGAAAGCATAGCGGAAGCAAAAACAACTGCAGCCAGTGTAACAAATGTTTTTTTCATGATATCGGGTTTTAAGATTAAATTTTTGGATTAATACTTTATTAAATCTTTTCGTTCGAAATTTTGTGCATGTGAAATTAATATTTACCGGAACAAAATCATAACGATTACAACTCAAATTGCAATCAAATATGACTATCTTAGAAACATGGTTGAGGGAAAGGTTTATACCTGCCGGAGAATAGACCGTGAAATAGCTCTAACGGGACAGATAGATGATCCGTTATGGGAATTGGGAGATGTTATTCGACTGGTTGATAATGTTACTGGTAAGGATGCGGACCAACAAACAGTAGTGCGTATGGTATATTCAGGGACAAGCTTATATATAGCGTTTCACTGTGAAGATGATTATATCTGGGGCACTTATGATCAGAGGGATTCACCGATATATAATGAAGAGTGTGTTGAAGTGTTTCTCAGCCCCGCAGGATTAGATCATCAGTATTATGAAATCAATGTCAGTCCGAAGAATACAGTTTTTGATGCATGCATTCTTTCCAACAGGGCAAGTCACAGAGAAGCTGCGGACTTTACAGGATTGACCGATTTTGATTCCGGGATTACCACGAAGGTCCATATTGAAGGAGAATTCGGAATACCAGGCAAAGGACGGTTTTGGTCTGTTGAATATGCCATCCCCTTCAGTGAATTATTTGGTGCTCAGAATCCCGTTCCGGTTCCTGGTGATGAATGGCGGATTAACCTGTATCGTATCGATTCACAAGAAGGTGGCGCAACAAGATATTATGCCTGGAGTCCAACCGGTAAGATCGACTTCCATTGTCCCTGGAAATTCGGAATACTCCGGTTTAATTAGAACTCTATGTATTCAACTAAAATTGTACGGTAAGTGTTCCTCTGTAACTGCTTATACAAAAATGAATTGACGTTGAAATTATTTATTTTTCCATTGAGGGTGTCTCAAAAGTCAAATTTTTGGTCATCCTGTCCATAGGACTCCTTCGGAGAACCTGATTCAGGATCTCATACGCCTGATTATTAATATGTTGAGATTCTGAAATACCCGCCTGCCGGCAGGCAGGAATTCAGAATGACTGTTTTTTAGACTTTTGAGACACCCTCCACCCATTGGTGGAAAGTTAAAAAGCGCTCTATTGAGCGCAAACGACTTGGAAAGTCGTTCTCCAATAGCAAAAAAATTTACCAGATATATTCATGACGTCTCTGTTTATTCCTTTTATATTTTACTCCTAAAGCATACCTTCGCAGCAGCTTAGTCTATTTAATTTAACAAATGGTTCTAACATGAAAAGTATCCGGTCATTATCACCAATCTTAGTTGTTTCGGGGATATTATTTTCCCTTTGTTCCTGTCAACCCAGGATTACCTGGAAGATGGTTCCCAACCCGATTGAAACCAGGTGGGCACAGGAAGTAGATCCTGGTAATCCTCATCCCGAATACCCGCGTCCTATGATGGTACGGGATGAATGGAGAAACCTGAATGGATTATGGGACTATGCCATAGCACCCATCGACCAGGATGTACCTGAAGAATGGGATGGTAAGATCCTGGTTCCCTTTCCGGTTGAATCAGCCCTGTCGGGTGTAAAAAGCAGGGTAGGTAAAGATAGCCTGCTCTGGTATTTCAACCGGTTTACAATTCCCGATGGATGGTTAAACCGGAAAGTCCTGCTTCATTTTGAGGCAGTAGACTGGGAAACGAAAGTGTGGATTAACGATCAGCTGGCAGGTTCTCATAAGGGAGGATACGATCCGTTCAGCTTTGATATTACTGAATACATCAATGATGCGAAAGAACAGGTTATGCTGGTATCGGTATTTGACCCTACAAGCGATGGCACACAACCCAGGGGCAAACAGGTAAATGATCCCCACGGTATCTGGTACACACCGGTAACGGGTATCTGGCAGACCGTCTGGATCGAGCCGGTGCCGGAGGAAAGTATAACCGAAATATTTACCACTACTAATATTGATGACAGCACTATTGAAATCACGGTGATATCTGACCGGTACCAATCCGGATCCAATATTGCCATAGCGGTCCTTGATGGATTCCAGGAAGTTGCAGCCGGAGAGGGCCTTACCGGTAATCCTATTACCATCCCACTGAACAATCCGCAACTCTGGACTCCGGGATCCCCCTATCTTTACGATCTTAAACTAACCCTTGTAAAAGATGGGGAGGCCATTGATGAAGTTACCAGTTATTTTGGTATGCGAAAAATAAGCCTTGGGAAGGATGCATCAGGATATACGCGAATGCTCCTGAACAATGAATTTGTATTCCAGAATGGTCCGCTGGACCAGGGGTTCTGGCCGGATGGCATTTACACTGCTCCCACGGATGAAGCGCTCAGGCATGATATCGAGATTACCAAACAACTGGGCTTCAATATGCTCAGGAAGCATGTGAAAGTCGAACCCAGGAGGTTTTATACCTGGTGCGACAAGCTGGGCATCATGGTCTGGCAGGATATGCCGAGCGGGGATAAATATATCGGATCGAGAAACCCTGATCTGAACAGGACCTCCGAATCAGCCGCTCAGTTTGAACAGGAACTGGATCGAATGATCCTGACCAAATTCAATCATCCCTCCATCATCGTATGGGTACCGTTTAATGAGGGATGGGGACAATTCAATACGGAAGGAATCGTGAACCGGATAAAGGAGCTTGATCCGACAAGGCTGGTCAACAATGCAAGCGGTTGGACAGACCGTGGTGTCGGTGGTATTCTGGATATACACCACTATCCAGAGCCGAGGATGCCGGAACCGCAAGGGGAGAGAGCAATCGTCCTGGGTGAATTCGGTGGACTGGGACTGGCCATTGAAGGACACACCTGGATTGAAGAACACTGGGGATATGAGAACATGTCCGATAAACAGAACCTGATAAGCCAGTATGAGCAATTTTATACTCAGGTTTATGATTTCATGCATAAAGGATTAAGTGCATCCGTCTATACACAGATAACCGATGTTGAGACGGAAACAAACGGATTGTTAACCTATGACCGGGAAATCGTGAAGCTGAATCTGGAAGACGCCTTCCGGATCAACACAAACAGCTTCATTCCGGCTCCTGAAATCAAACCGCCGGGTGGCTGGTTCAATGAAAACGATACGGTGCAGATAGCCCGGGTAAATGATCATGTCATTCGTTATACCACCGATGGTTCCGATCCTGTCAAGACCTCCCCTGAATACAAAAAATCCATCACCCTTACGATGGATTGTACACTTAAAGCAAAAGCATTTTCGGAAGATATGAGCAGCAGGATCGCTGAAGCAGTCTTTACAAAAACGGATATTATCCGGCCGGCTTATACCACCCGGTATGCTGAACGATACAGTGCCGGGGGTGATTTTGGACTTCGTGACGGGATAATAGGGACAACGGATCAGCGTGATGGTAAATGGCAGGGATTTGAAGGAACGGATGTTGAAGTTACATTTGACCTGGGTGAGATCCGGAATATCTCAGAAATAACCATCGGCTGCCTTGAATCCACCCGAGGCTGGATATTCTTGCCTGAAAAAATAACCGTTGAAGTATCCGATGATGGTATTGAATATCGTGAATGTGGTGAGCTGGAACAGGAGATACCGGAAGAGCATCGCGAAGCATCAATCCGGAATCTTGTTGTTGACTTCTATGCAACCTCAGCCCGGTATGTTCACGTCTATTTGACAAGCATTAGAGAATGCCCGGAATGGCACGAAGGAGCTGGCAAAAAAGCCTGGGTCTTCCTGGATGAAATTACTTTTCAGTAAAATACAACAGGAAAGGAGGAATCTACTTAACGACTTTTGTATTGCCGTGGCCGGCAATGCATTGCCAGGTTCCATCTTTTCTTAACCATACGTTGGTCCAGAGACCTGAATATTCAACCAGGGAACTGTCCTCATGTATGCCGACCTCTTTAGAGGTTCCGGTAACCACGGCAATATCACCTTCGAAAAAGAAGACATTCATGTTATCCACCTCTACCGACTGGATGTTCCTTTTATTCCGTATAAAATTATCGATGTACTCTTTCCGGTTGAGCACTTCTCCCTCTTCGGTATGGTAAACAAGATCCTCTGACAGAATTTGTCCAAGCATTGGAAAATCCTGGGTTATGACAGCCTGGCTCCAATCCTTTTCCATTTGTATCAACACGGAATCCTGTCCTTCCGTTGATAATTGATCATTTATTTCTTGTTCACCGGATCCCTGACATCCAATGAAAAAGAAACCGGATAAAACCAGGCAAAATGTAAAGAGATGATTTTTCATTTTAAGTTCCCCCTTATTAATCAATTCGTGAAACAAATTTATTAATTATGAGCAATTAATAACTCTTTGCCATGAAAGATTTTAAAAAAAAATAATCATTTATAACTTAGATGCAATCAAAGTTATTGGCTTATGACCGGCATCATCTTAAGAATCCATTTCAGGGGCATCCTTTTCGGGTTGGTATGGATGACAGGGATCCTGCAATGCTGTCATCAACCCATGACTGTGGATGAAGACTACAGCGACACACTGCAACCCAACGCCCTCTATTTTAAAGGGGCTCTGATCCGGACGGATACAAGCCGGAAAAACATCTCGCTTGTTTTTACAGCCCATGAATTTGCAGAAGGATACAGCACGGTAAAACAGGCACTTGATAAACACGGGATCAAGGCATCTTTTTTCTTTACCGGTGACTTTTACCGGAACCCTGATTATGCATTCCTGATCCGTGAACTGGTGAAAGAAGGGCATTACGTCGGAGCTCATTCCGACAGGCACCTGCTGTATGCTTTCTGGGAAAACAGGGATTCCCTGGTCGTAACCAAAACGGAGTTCACGAATGATCTGCTGGAGAATTACCGGGAAATGAAACGGTTTGGGATTCCGAAAGATTCTGCACTCCTGTTTCTCCCTCCATTCGAGTGGTACAATGATTCCATCAGCGAATGGTGCAGGCAACTGGGTATCACCCTGGTCAATTTTTCACCCGGCACCATAGCCAATCATGACTGGACCATTCCGGAGCCGGGGAGTCTCTATTTCAGTTCCGATTCGATCTTTAAAAATATCCTGGCATACGAAGAATCCTATACTATGAACGGATTTATAATGCTGCTTCACCTCGGTACCGATCCACGCCGTACCGATAAATTTTATTTCCTGCTGGGCAGCCTGATCATTGAATTGGAGTCCAAGGGATATCAATTCCCCCTACTGAGCGATCTTGTGGTATTCCCGGATTGAACATTAAATCAGCACATTATCCGTTTACAAACGTTTACAAACGTATATAAACGTTTAATCACCGACTAATTGTTTTCTGATGGTTTAATTTTATTTAAAAACTGCAATCATGAAAACAATTTATGTTGAATCCGTCGTTCACAAAAACGAAAAAAGGATCAAACTGGTTTTCAAATTTGATCCTGAGTTGGTTAAAAAGATCAAGCAATTACCAGGAGCTCGCTGGAGTCAGACCCTTTTCTGCTGGCATATACCCTATCGGGAGGAATACCTTGACTATTTGATTGAGCAGTTGGGAGATAAAGTAGTATTGAGTAAAGAGACTGTCCCGCAAAGGGTCCAGGAAACAGAAACATCGCATATTGAAAGGAAACAGATAAAAATCCTTTACGATAAGCGGAAAGAATTGTATTTCCTGGTAGTTCCATTTCACAAGAAGGATGCTATCAAGAAACTTGAAGGAGCCTGGTGGCATCCGGTGGAAAAAAAATGGTCTGTATTTGCCAACCCGGCAAACCTGAGCCGGTTAAAGGAAATCTTCGATCAGAAAAGGTATCAATTCACGATTCGTGACTATGAAAAAGGCGGCACGAAAAGTTCAAAACAAAAAAAAGCTGTTTTACCGGATCTGGTTGAACAAAAATTCGATAGCGAAATGATCTTACGGAATAAAAGTTGTCGAACCATTGCAACGTACAAGAGCCTGATAAACCAGTTTCTGCATCATTTCAAGGAATATGATATAAAAATGCTCCCGGATGAAGAGATCAGGGAATATATTTTTACAAAGCTGGATGTTGATCAGTATTCCAGGTCCTATCAAAACCAGCTGATCAATGCTTTGAAACGGTATTACGAATACGTTTACGACAGAAAATTTGAGGATTTCGAGCTACCCAGACCAAAGAAAAGGCAACGTTTACCCAATGTAATTGCCCGTGAAGATATTCAGACAATGCTTGACGCAACAAGAAACACAAAACACAAAACCATATTGAGCATATTATATGGGTGTGGATTACGGTTAAATGAAGTAATTGATTTGAAAATAGAGAATATCGATTTCAACAGGAAAGTGATGTTTGTAACCGGGAAAGGTGACAAGCAGCGAATGATCCCTATTGGGAATAATCTGGTCAAACAGATTAAAAATTACCGGAGAAGTTACAGACCAAGAGTTTACCTTTTTAACGGATATGGTTCTTTGCAATATTCCGGAAAGAGTGTTCAGAACATAGTAAAGCACAAAGCATTGGAAGTTGGCATGAAGAAAAAGGTCACTCCCCATACTTTCAGGCACAGTTTCGCCACGCATCTATTGGAGGATGGTGTTGATTTGCGGATCATACAGGAGTTATTGGGACATTCAAGCAGCAGGACCACAGAGATTTACACGTACGTAAGCCGAAAAAACCTGATGAACATCAGGAATCCCTTGGATAATTTACGATTATAATGTAACTTGTTTTGTTTAACGGAACAAAACATTCGTTTTACCCCCTGTTTTAAGTCACTAAAACGAACGTTTTCTTCTTATATAAACAAGTTCAGGCACATTCAGCTAAAGCTGAACTTTTGTCTGCCCGTCCCGCCAGGGCGGGACTCCTGCATCCAAAAGAAATGTGCCTGAACGCCGCGCTAAACCAAATTGCTTTGTAACTTTATACATATAATCAGCTTTAGCTGGATATCGAATCAAAACGTGCCCGAACAAAGTCGCTAAACGCAATTTGGTCCCGCCCTTGCGGGCTTTACAGTCTGCTCGAGCAAGCTCGGCAGCCCTCGCCCTCAGTGCGGAACTTCGTTTAGCGCGGCGTTACAGGGCATTTTACCGAATTGCTATCGTATCAAATTGAATCATATCGTATCAGAGGTATCGGATATTTATCGAATAAAAACGAATCATATCGTATCATTATGTGAAAAAAATGATACATTTGTGATATGGAAAATTTAGTACACACATTTAGGATAGACATTGATTGGGAAATAATCAGACTGATTAGCCATATTGATAGATTTGATGCATCATGGACTTCGATAGAGAAAAAGGAAGGACAAAGCTTAAAACAATTAAAATCAATCGCGACAGTAAGGAGTGTTGGAGCTTCAACACGGATTGAAGGTTCTAAAATGTCAAATGAAGAAGTAGAGGTACTGCTCAAAGAAATTGATATAACAAAAATTGAAGATAGAGATTCACAAGAAGTTGTTGGATATTTTGAGACCTTAGATTTAATATCAGAATCATACAATGATATTAAAATAAATGAAAGTGGTTTAAAAAATCTACATAATATCTTGTTAAAACATAGCCAACAGGACGAATGGCATAAGGGAGATTATAAGCAACATAGTAATGCAGTAGAAGCAAAATTACCTGACGGTACAAGTCAGATTATCTTCAAGACAACAGAAGTAGGTTTTCCAACACAAGACGCAATGCGACTCTTGATTGATTGGTATGACAATGACAATAAAACTCATCCATTGGTGAAATGTGCTTTGTTTGCATACGATTTTGTTAGCATTCACCCTTTTCAAGATGGTAATGGAAGATTAAGTAGATTGATATCAACACTATTGCTTCTTAAACATGGATATAAATGGATTCAATACGTAAGTTTTGAACATGAAATTGAAAGTAGAAAAACAGAGTATTACCGAGTTTTGAGAAGTTGCCAAGCACAACGTCCCAATGAAAATGCAACTGAGTGGGTGAACTTTTTCTTTGATGCTCTTAACAATATTCAGGAGCAATTAATAAAAAAACTTGAAATTAGTGGAATTGAGACAAAACTGTCTCCGAGAGAAAAATCGATAATAACTTTTATTAGCAACAATGCGGGTTGTAAATCTGGAGAAATAGCAAAGAAATTAGGAATACCTAGTCCGACTGTGAAGAGAATACTACCAGATTTGATAGAAAAAAACTTGATTGAAAAACATGGAACAGGACCAGGAACAAATTACTCGATAAAATAAAAACGCCCTGTAACAATATGTAAAAATAATAGCCGAGATAGTGGGTTTTCAAAGGTTTGTAGCCCGCTTCAACTATCTTGTAACTTGACAGTAATGAAGCCCGCAATCGGCAACTATTCTTACACTAACCGTTCAGGCACATTCAGCCAAAGCTGAACTTTTGTCTGCCCGTCCCGCCAAGGCGGGACTCCTGCATCCAAAAGAAATGTGCCTGAACGCCGCGCTAAACCAAATTGCTTTGTAACTTTATACATATAATCAGCTTTAGCTGGATATCGAATCAAAACGTGCCCGAACAAAGTCGCTAAACGCAATTTGGTCCCGCCCTTGCGGGCTTTACAGTCTGCTCGAGCAAGCTCGGCAGCCCTCGCCCTCAGTGCGGAACTTCGTTTAGCGCGGCGTTAGAAAGCATAGCCCCTCGCAAATAATTGTAATGTTCTGATTCAGGTTTCGGAGCGGATTTCCAGTGTCCCTGCCTCGCCTACCAACATGACGTCCTGTCCGCATTATCATTGACAATTTTTAAGAGATGCTTAGTTATGGAGGTTACAAGGTGGGTTCCTGCAATTCAATGTATTCGTTGGTCATTACCACGCGGCAGGTCTGACACTGTTTGTTTGTACTCGGCGAGGCTAATGATTTTTGCAGTGATGGAATCCAGGACAATTTTATTCAGCCAACTGCTACTTATTGATGGTTGAATGCTAAGATCAGAGCCGGATAAGATGCAAAAATCCATTCCATCGCACTCGTTGGCGCCCGCCGGTCGGGGCAACGCTTTCTAACAAGACGTTAGAAAGCATAGCCCCTCGCAAATAAATGTAAAGTTCTTTGTAAGGTTTCGGTGCGAATTTCAACGATCCCTGCCTCGCCTACCAACATGACGCCCTGTTCGCATTATCATTGACACGTTTTAAGAGACGCTTAGTTAAGGTGGTTACAAGGCGGGTTCCTGCATTTCAATGTATTCGTGGGTCATTACCACGCGGTTGGTCTGACAGTTTAGGTATGTACTCGGCGAGGCTAATGATTTTTGCAATGATGGAATCCAGGGTAATTTTAGTCAGCCGACTGCAACCTGGTGATGGTAAATTGCACAGAGCAAGGACAGCTAAGATGCAAAAATCCATTCCATCGCACTCGTTAGCGCCCGCTGGTCGGGGCAACGCTTTCTAACAAGACGGTATAGGTAATGCCGCTTTTAACGCTCAGCAGGAAGATTACCGTGAAAATTTGTAACTTTATATCTAACAATAACCAACAGCTGATATGCGGCACTACCCATACCGCTGACCGTTAGAAAGCATAGCCCCTCGCAAATCACGGGTATTAAACCCTCCGCCTTCGGCGGGATTGTTCGACTTACAAATTTCAATGCACTGCGTTTTTGAAATTAGAGTCTCACGAATAAATGTAAAGTTCTTTGTAAGGGTTCGGAGCAAATTTCAACTATCCCTGCCTCGCCTACCAACATGACGCCCTGTCCGCATTATCATTGACACGTTTTAAGAGGTGCTTAGTTAAGGTGGTTACAAGGCGGGTTCCTGCATTTCAATGTATTCGTGGGTCTTTACCACGCGGTTGGTCTGACAGTGTTTTATAGTACTCGGCGAGGCTAATGATTTTTGCAGTGATGGGGTCCGGGGCAATTTTAGTCAGCCGACTACAAACTGGTGATGGTAGTATGCCCGGATCAAAGCCGGATAAGATGCAAAAATTCATTCCATCGCTCTCGTTAGCACCCGCCAGTCGGGGCAACGCTTTCTAACAAGACGGTATAGGTAATGCCGCTTTTCACGGTCAGCCGGGATAATAACATGAAAATTTGTAACTTTATATCTATTAA
>Ga0315547_1000776_pt1 | contig 28711 bp, 29 predicted proteins | sample SalMarSW160240MG_2_FD_202542 | JGI IMG/M metagenome (GOLD analysis project Ga0315547, IMG submission 202542) | Salt marsh sediment microbial communities from the Plum Island Ecosystem LTER, Massachusetts, United States - Salt Marsh Sediment SW1601-240 ...
CAGAATCTCCACATCACTTCAACTCCCCTAATAGCTCTGCTAGCCTGTCCAACAGCTGCTGGGCTTTGCGCATATTCTCCTTCGCTTGCTCGACCATGCGGGTGTCGCCGATGTCCTGGCCAATCTGCGCATCAATCTGGTGCGCGTAGTAGGCTTGCTGGTAGAAGGTAATCTTCTGCTGTAGTATCTGGCGTCGTATCTCCGTGCTCAGTTCGTCCATTTCTTGCTCTCCTTTCTACGCTATCGTACCCACGGGTATGTACCGCGTCAACGCGCCTGGCAGTGTGACTTTGATAAAGTGTGTCGTAGTCAGAGTCTTGCCCCCTACTGCCTCGATTGCATTGCCGACTCCTATGGTGGTGGCGAACTCTATCATCTTCTGATCTATGTCACCCTGATCGAGATAGAGCACCGGTTGAGCTACTGTGCCTGGATTGTCCACGTGGAGCTGGCCAAGCGGAGCGGCAACGTCGATACCAATCTGCCCCGTATCCGTTATCCTCATTCGTTCATCGGTGACGAGGTCGCCACCCGTATAGAGTACTATGTCACCGGTGGCATGTTTATTCATCAACTTGAGCGTGGGTGCGTCGCTGATCAATGCACTGTCCTCATAGGCCCGCCAGCTATATGCGTCGCTATAGACGTTGAACTGCAAGGTATAAACATCGCTGCTCAAGAAAAATGCTGCTATCGCCCCCACACCGACATTGGGATTATTAACCAGGATTCCAGTTGTGGTGTTCGTATCTTCGTATACGGTGAAGCGATATGGAGCAATGGGAGCGCTTCCAACGCCAATGTCTCCACTACTCCCCTGCACAAACAGCGCGTTGGTGGCTCTACTGGCCGCCACGCGGAAGTCTACGTCCGCCTCGCCGTTGTTGAACACCGTGGCTGGCTGCGCGTCGGTGCTGACGATGCGCATGTATTCGAGCCCACCGGCGTCGGAGAGATGGAGCGCATCGGCCAGATCGTCCGGCACGGTGATGGAGTTCGCACCAGTCGCACCACCGAATACGACTTCTTGTGTGTACAAATCCCACCGGTGCGTCGCGGCGCCCAGGGCCTGCCCGCTGGCGTCGGTTGGCATTATGGCAAGCCCGCTACCCCAGGTGTGAGTGCCCAGCCACGTCGGCGTCACCGTCGAAAAGATGTCCGTCCCATCCCCCACCAGCGCCGCCCCATCCGTCTTCGCGTCGTACGCCTCCCAGTCCGCCGCCCCCCCACGGATAATCGAACCCCGCGCGTACCCCGCCAGATCCCCCAGGTCACAATCCCCGCCCAGGTCATCGAAGTCCAGCACCGCCGACACCCACTTCGCCCCGTCGTCCCGCGCCACGTGCCCCGCCGTCCCCGGCGCCGGCAGGTGCCGCGTCATCACCCCCGCCTCGATATCGCTCGCGTGACCACTTTCGACGCTATATGCACCACGATCCCCCGCCGCATAGGAGAGTGTACCATCCACCTTGTCGTGATGATAGTCGCAATCCGCTACCCAGAGTTCGGCCGTACCTCCCTGGCTCAAGTGATAGCCCGTGCCGCCGCCGGTCTTCCTGCATCCCACCCGGCGTAATACCAAAGTCGCGTCCCCGCCGGCGCTGGCACAGGCATACGGAGCGTTAGATGCACTATCGAGAATCCCCTCACGGATGCTGCAATATGCAGCATTGTTATCACCCACGGCCACCGCACATCGAGTGGTTGCACTCGCCAGAAACTCCACTCCGTAGAACTCCCCGTGCGATTGGTTTAGCCCATCGCCGCCGCCGGTGGATATAAAATGAGCCAACAACGCTACCACGTATGCATCCGCATCGTCGATCCTGACAGCCGCGTAATTGCCAGCGTTCGTATTTCTCACGGTCAGCCCGACAAACGTCACCTTGTTGCGCACCGTCAACGTATCTGCCGCCGCAGAACAAGTCAAGATACATCCCTCGCGCCCACTCAGCCCCGCGATCGTGATCTCCTTATCTATGACGTCGCCCCCGCCCAGCGTGATCGTCCGTGGAGGTATCTGGAGCAAATCGCCCGCCGTCGCTGCGGCGTACGCTGCGGCAAAACCCGCCGCCGTCGCCGCGTACTCCGACACAGGATCACCGCCACTGTGAAACAACAAAATACTGTCCCCGCCCCGCCCGATCTTCAGCGCCGCCGCGTCAATGTCAATGTCCGGACCCTCCATCCCCGTCGACAACCGCAGCCACTCCGTGATCCCCGTCGGCCCGATCACTCCCCGCCGCGACATCGGCGCCTGCGCCACCCAACCCTCGCCGTCCCACGTCACCACCTCCCCAATCTGTGGCTGCCCCGCCCCCCGCCTCAATTCCACCGCTCTATCCGCCATCGTTAACCTCAACCTCAACCTTAACCTTAGCCTCAACCTTAGCCTTAGCCTCAGCCTTAACTTCTGAGCCCCATCCCATACTCCGCCCTCACAAACACGGTCGGAAAACGATCGTAAATATCCCCCTCCCACAAATCCACCACCGCCACCACCGGCACACCCCCAATCCGCAGGTGGAGCAACCGGCGCTTCTGCACCTCATCCTTCCGCTCCACCTCCGGCCCCTTGTGCCAGTACTCCCCCTGCACCCGCCATACGTACAACCCATCCGCCGCCAGCCCCGAAATAATGAAATCCACCACCGCCCCGCCCGCGATCAGCCTCCCCCCCATCTGCGACGACTGGAACTCAAACACCAACTTCCGCCGCTCCAGCCAATCATAAGTGCAAAGTTCCGGCACACTCGCCTGCACCTTCCCCATCAGCCGCCACACCCTCTTCGCCCGCGTCTCCCCGATCCGCCGCGCCACCTCCCGCAGTTGCTCCGGCGTCAAATCCAACTGCTCCACCCCGCCCCCCGTCACCCCTCTTCCCCCTCCCCGCTTCGGGGAGGGGGCCAGGGGGAGAGGTAGAAGTCCCATCCTCCCCACCTTCCCCACCCGCGCTATCTTCGTCACCCCATCCATAAGTTCAATGCCAGCATCACCGCACCCGTCGCGAACGTGATCGCCGCCCCCGCCAACGCCCACGTCAACCGGTCGATCTTAGCCTCCAGCCCTTCCATCCTCTCCTCCAGTCGCTCCACCCGCTGCACCGCCTGCTGCCCAAAGATACAGCCGGCCCTGTCCAACACCCGTGGATATCCATCGTTGTCTGCCGCCATAACCTTAACCTCAGCCTTACCCTCAGCCTTACTCCACTTCCACCACGTTCGTCGAATACACACTCCCGTACCGTCCCGCCTGCCCTTCCGCGCTCCTCCGCGTCATCCCCCCCTCCCCCACACTCGTCACCTTCACCGTGTGCTCCACCCCGTCCTGATCGTACAGCGTAAACGGCGTCACCCGCATCGCCCACCCATCCAGCAATACCCGCAGGTCCGCCGCCGTGTGCGGATAAGGATTCCCCGCCAGGTCGCGCATCCCATCCTCCACCCGGATTTGCAGCGCGTACACGAATCGGTCCAGCACGTTGTTCTGATACTGCACGAACATCGCCTTCACCTTCGGCGTCGCCGTCTTATCCGTCGTGAACAGCACCAACTTCAACCGGAACTCCCGTCCCGCCGGCCTGCTGGCGTACACCACGTCCCCACTCGCCGGCGCCGCGCTCAGCGCCGTCTCCAGCACAAACGTATCGCCGTCCGTGATGCTGGCCACCTGCGCCACCTGGCCGTTGATCCGGCACCAGTCCCCCGCCGCCATATCCACCGTCGTGTGCCCTGTGTCCAACTCGATCGTTGTCTGCGTACTCCCCGTCCCGATTGTCTTCGCCACGAACCCCGAAGCCTGGAACGCCAGCGCCTCACGCGGACTGTGCGTCACCTCTCCCAGATAAGTCCACCTGCCACTGCGATCCACCTCGTAATAGACCGACACGGATTGATCGTTGTTTATTCCCTCGCCCCTGATCACCACCTCCTGGAAATCCTTCACCACCTCCAGCAGCTCTTCTCCCATCCACGACGTCTCGATCTCCCCGCTCGCATTGAACTCGTACCCCGTCCATTGCCAGGGATTATCGCTCTTATCCGGCAACTTCAGATAGCGCGTCTCGTTCCCCATCCCGAACCACAGCCGGCTCGGCGTGTGCACCGTCTCGAAACCCAGCGCCCGGACGCGCTGCCCATCCTGCTCGCACCTCTGCAACTCGTGCCAGCCCCCCATCCCGTTGTACGCCAGCACGCTCGAATACCCGCTCGTCCCGGCGTCAATCGCCGCAAACAGCCAGTTCCCCGTCCCCACCAGCGCCGCAATCTTCCCCGCCCGCGCCGCCGGCAACCCCATCCCCTGCTCCGGCCCCACCGCCACCATCGTGTCCCCGTTCCACCTGTACAACCCATACATCAGGGGAATGTACAGGCAGCCCGTCCTCCCCCACACCAGCATACCCCGTCCGTTATCCGTGTCCTCCTGCGTGCTCCAATCCAGCAATGGGTATCCGATCTCCGCCGATATCCCCCACAGCCGCGCCGCGTTCGCCACCACCAGCATCTCTCTGTACCACGCCATTCCCGTCACCGCGTGATCCCCGCTCCCGATCTCAATCGCGTCGCTCCAATCCGTCCCGTTCGCCGTGTAGTACACCTTGTGCGTATCCCCCGCCGCCGCCCCCGAATAGTGCAGATACCCGCCCCCCGCCCGCAGCAACTGCGCGCTGATAGCCCCGGGCGCATCCGCCCAGCCCCCATTGTATCGTCTCAACACACAAGCCGTCCCCCGCGCCGCCCACAGATACCCGCCCCAAACCTCCAGCGCCGTCACGTCGTCCCCGGCCTGCGCATCCGACACGTCCCACATCAGCCCCCCCTCGTCCCACTCATATACTGTCTCCCCCGCTGCGCAGTACCACTTTCCCTTGTACCGCGCAAACGCCGTCGGCCAGCCATCCAATACGTCCCGGTTGATCCGAAAATATAAGTCCCGCGCTTCGTCGACCCAGGCTTCGTCCGCAAATTGCTTGTGCGCCGCGCCGCCGGCATACCCGGCTGCCGGATCGCTGCCCCACCTCAACCACCATGAATTCCCTGCCTCTCCATCCGGCTCGATCACTATGTGATAGGTCACTCCTCCCGTCAGCGCCTCTCCGCTGTCCCAGGCCACTTCTACCCACCGCAAGCCCGCCTTACCTTCCGGTAAGTCAATCGCCTTCGACTGCAACACCGTCCCGGGCACACCGGCGTTATCCTCACACAACTTCGCCGTAAATCCGAACCCGGCGTACATCGTCTGGAGATAGAATTGCACTATGTTACACGTTATCCCCCCCGCAGGCGCCACGAACCCCATCGCCAGTGAGATCGGCTGCCAGTGCACCTTGAACGTCATATCCTCTTTGTAGTACGGCGCCCGGTCATACCATACCCCTGACACGTAGGCCGCCGCATACCCTTTCTGTCCCCTGCGATATGGATCATCCTTTGACATTTCCCATTGGTATGGAATTGAACTGTTTGTTGACAGCACGATCCAATAGTAACCCAGCGTGTCCACGTCCAGCGCCACTGCCAACTCGAAACTAATCCAGGCGTAGTCGAGCCCGACGTCGGTCTCGTCCAGATCCTTATGCGTCATTTCCGCCCCCGGTAGCCCATCGTCGTCCGCGTGTATCCCCATCCGAATGTAGCCCGAGGCCCCCGCCAGCTTTCGCAGCCGTAGATCTACCGATCCAATGCGATGATCGAACCCATGACCCAGACCGTACACTAGAAAGCGCTGCCCCCACTTCTCGTCCCCCTTAAGCGGTCCCGCCTCCCCTCCTATTTGATTCTGCTCCGCTGGCGGCCAGCCTAAACAATAACGCTCTGCACTCCCCGGTTCATATCTCGGATAATCCCCGCTCGGATTCTGCGGCAGCGGCCCCAGCGTCAATTGTCCCTCGATCCGCGTCTCCAGATTCCAGGCATCCAGAAACGCCGTCGCCTCCTCGAACTCCTCCTGCCCCCTCCCGCCTCTCCAATCCCGCTGGCTGACCACACTCCACTCCGTCAGGTCGCTATCCTTCGTCGCCCCCGTGCTCCCCTTCGCCGCGTACGGGTTGATCAGCCGGCGCGTGATCCCCACCTGGGGCGTCTCCACCAGCATCAACCCCAGCTCCTCCCCCGCTGGGGCATCCTCGAACCTTACGTGATACCGTCCCTCAGCCATTGTGTACTCCTGTAGTCGAGGACTGAGACCAGGCCCCCAACCTCAACCTTAACCTCAACCTCAACCTCAACCTTAACCTCAACCTCAACCTCATCCTCAACCCCTGCTCCTGGCCCACAGCATCGTCCGCACCGTCCCCCGCCCCACCCGCGGCGCCCGCATCTTGATCTCCATCGCCCGCTGGTATAACCCATCGGCCAGCCGTAAGTATCCGGCCAACGCCTCTTTAGTCTGTACCTTCTCCCCCTCCCGGTAGTACAACCACGACAGCGCATACGTCACCACGTACTCCACCAACTCCGCCTCCGCCGGCTCCCCCATCCCCAGATCGTCGTCCTCCGCCGTCAGCTCCGTCAGTCGCGCCACGTAATCCAGCCGGATCGAGTCCCCATCCCCGAGGCCCTTCAGCGCATCGAGATAAAGCACCAGCGCCCCCGGCGTCCCCCCCACACTCCACAGCCGGCCCGGCACCTCCACCCACGCCTGGTCCGTATCCCCCCGCACCGACACCATCCCCAGCCGCACCACCGCCGCCGGCAGATCGTAGTCGTAATCGTTGGCCGCGATCGTCAGCGTCGTCGTATCCACCACCTGCGCCAGCCACGTCTCCCCCGCCGCCCGGATCGCAGCGTTGATCGCCTCCGTCAGTATCGTATCCCCGGCCGTCCCCCTGAACCGGTGCCTGACTAACTCTCTCAACTCACTCAACGTCTTCTCTGCCATCAGTCCTTCTTCCCTTTCTTCTCTTCCTCAACCACCCCCGCATCCTCCCCCGCCCGCATCCGCACCCTCTCCGCCATCTCCAGATAGTACTGCGCCTGCGTCAGGTGCGGCCGGAACCCCGCCCCCTCCGGCGCCGCACTCGCCATCTGATCGTGCAGCCAAAACAGCGCGTACGCATAGATGAAGTCCACAAACTCCCGCTCCGCCGGCTCTCCCACGCCCAGCGTTCCCGCATCCGTCGTCAACTCCGCCGGCCGCGCCAGATAATCCAGCCTCACCAGGTCCCCCACCGGCAACGCCCACGCTGGCGACAACTGTAGATTCTGTGCCCCCGGCGTCCCTGACACCATCCAGGATCCTGGCGCGAGCGGCAGCCACGGATGAGTCGCCCCACTCCGCGTAGACACCTGTAGCAGCTTCACCACCCCGGCCGGCAAAGCATAATCGTAGTCGTTAGCCAGGATCGTCAACGTCGCTGCGTCCTCCATCATCACCGGCCACGACAGACCAGCATCTACGATCGCCGCATTGATCGCCGCCTCGATCTCTGCCCTCCGCACCGCCAGCACCTGGTACGTGTCGTCACTGGCCACCGCCGCCGTGAAAGCCGGATCCACCGTCAACGTCGCCGTCCCCTGGTCGTAATCCGTCACCGGCCGCTCCTCGGCCTCGGGCGCCGCCCCACCACCGCCTGCATCCTCCAGAATATAGACGTAGTGCCCCACCCAGTAGTCGTCTGGCGCGTACAACCCCGCCGTATCCACCACCGTCGTCGTGGAGCCCCCCGTCGCCGTCCCGGTCTTATAGTGACCAAATCTCCTGGCCACCTCCGCCACCAACTCAGCCCGCGTCTTCTCTGCCATTGTTTCCTCCTCTACTCCCTGCCTTCGTCCCCTCCGTCAGCCACGGATTACTCTCGATCACATCCATCAAGCCGTAAGCCAGCGCATCCACCAGCTGCTCATTCCCGCTATCCTCGTTACGCCCAGCCTGCGTCAGAATGATGTGCACGATCTCGTGCCACACTGTCTGCCGCCTCTGCTGCGCCGCATTGCCAGCGTGTATCAATATCTCACAATCGTCATAATTCACCTGACCGAACAACCTCTTCCCACCATCGTGCAGATCCCCAATCTCCCGCATGGTGTACGTGATAGGCCCTACTTTGATTGTCCTACCCACGGCCATCCTTCCCTCCTAAACCTTAACCTCAACCCTCAACCTCAGTCGCCCAGGCATGCCGCCATCCACAACGCGCACGGCATAAACATCCGCGTCTCCCGTCCCCTCGCCATCAGCCACCCCGCCGCCAACCACACCGGCGCCACCCCCGCCGTCGCCGCCAGCGCGCCAGGCATCCTCCCACGTCCCCACACCACCGCCGCCAGCGTCCCCACACTCCACAGCAGCGAGAAATAAGGCCCCACGTCCTCCCGCCTCCACGCCCCCGCCAGGTCCGGCGCGTTGTACACCTTCAACTCCCAGCGCTCGCAATACAGAGACGTTCGCCCCTGTACCAGCCGCACCGCCGCGAGCGCCACGGGCCCCAGGCCGGCCGCCAATCCACACCACGGCCCCCCGGCCAGCAAGCCCAGCACAGGAGCGATCATCGCCGTCTCCCTGCTCAACCCCCACACCAACCCGCCCAGCGCCGCCATCCACGGCGACCCGCTCAGCACCAGCCCTGCCCCCAACAATTCCGCGTAGCAATCCCAATAATCGAACTCGAACGTGGCCGCCACCAGCACCGCCAGCGCCAGCATCCCCGTCATCCCCAATAGCGCCTCCGCCACCGCCAGCGCCCCGGCCAACAACGCCACCTTCGCAACCTGGTAATGTGCCGGAGTGATCCGGAACCTGAACACCTTTGCTAACCCCACCAGCACCCACGGCACCAGCACCCGGTAGCGCATCGGCGCCGCATTATCCCGCCGCAGCGTCCCCAACATCGCCCCGTACCCGTTCCACTCCGCCCCCATATTTGCCCGCACCGCCCGCCACTCCAGCGCCCCCAGCACCACCGCCACCACTATCGCCATCATCACTCCCTGCTCCCTGCTCCCTGCTCCCTACTCCCTTTCTTATGCATTTGCTGATTTGCAGATTTGCGGCTTTGCCGCGCTATGGATTCCACTGCTGCCTCTATCCGCTCCAATTCCACCTCTCCACCAAACACAAACTCTGCCAGCCGTCCAACCTCCCCCCGCCGATCCTTCAGTAATGTCTCATACTGCACCTGCAAAGCCGGTCCGCACCAATCCGACACAAACTCCCCGATAGCACCGGAAACACAATCGTACCACGCGTTCGCCCGCTCCTCCGATAACCCATAACTGCGACTGCAACTGGCGATCGTGTCCGCCCTATTCCTGCTCACCACGATAATCCGCACGTCGTCCAGGAGGTCCAACAGCCAGGGGATTGCCCAGATCAATCTCGGATATTTGAACCCCCACACCGGCCGCTCTCGCCGCGCCTCCACCAGCCCCTCGAATGGATTCCCCGCCAGCGCCACATCCTCCACACGAGCCCTGATGATCCTTTCCACCGCCCCGGCCATCTCCGCATCCTCATACACCGGGTAATATCTTCCCTCCACAAACTCGTCGCCCATCCATACTCCCAGTCGCCGCAGCGCCCCCGCCACCGCGCTCGATCCGCATTTCCCCGTCCCCATCACCAGAACCGCCGTCACGTCATCCCTCCGGGCGTTTGACCCTTGGCGCTTGACGCTCAATCTTTATCACCACGTCCTGCCCCTCGTACTCCCTCAGCACACCCTCCAGCCCCGCGTGCCCACCCTCCGCCAGCGTCAGATCCCACGTCCTCCCGTCCAGAATCCGCACCAACTTCCCCTCCAACACAGTAGACCTGCTCCTGCCTCCCATCGCTCGCCTCCTTACGTCTCGATCAATCGCTCCAGCGGATACAAACTCTGATACACCACGAACGTCTCCGGGCCGATGTATTGCCCCTCACCCCACTCGTGCCCGCAGATTACGCTCCGGTCCACCCACAACTCGAACCCCGCCCGCCGCGCGTTCTGGAAAAAGTAAAAGTCCTCTCCCCTCTTCAATGCATCCCGCTCGAACCACGGCTCATCCAGCGTCTCGAATACCTCCCGGTGCACCAACAAAAAAGCGCCTCCGCTCCCATCCGCCCGCACCAGCGCATCGTCCGGCGCAGGCTCCAGCACGCAGGGACACTCCGTCAACGCCTCCGGATGCTTCTCCAGCCACTCCATCGTCTCCCGGCACTGTATCCGCAAATACTCCCGCCCGTCATCCCGCACCCGCGTCACGTCGCGAAAGATCGTCGGCAGCGGCGGCACGTAGCGCGTAAAGCACAACGCGCTGATCATCCGTATCTCTGGCCTCTCCTGCGTCCTCTCGAACAACCGCGCCAGACTCTCCCGCGCAAAACCCATATCGCTGTCGATCTGCAACAGCCACTCCCCCTCCCCCGCCAGGAACCGCCGCACCAACTCGTTTCTCGCGATATCCACCGGCGCACCCCCCACCCGCAGATGCCGGTAACCTTCCGCCGGCTTCCGCAGCCCCACGTAACAGTCCACGAACTTACCCGAGAACGCCCCGATATGCGGCAGCCCAATCGCCAGCCTCATCCAGTCCCCCAGTCAAGGTTGAGGACTAAGGTTGAGGACTAAGATTAAGGTTAAGGACTAACCTCAACCTCAACCTTAGCCTTAGCAACCTTAGCCTCAACCTTACCCTTGCCTAGAACCCGTGCGGCACGACGCCCACTTCCACTGCCCCGAAGTCCGGCGACGTCCCCGCCACACTGAACTTCCCACGCACGTACTGGCGCTGGCTCGCATACCGGACATCGTACTCCCCGGCTGCTGTGATCAATTCACTCTGCGCCACTGTCGCGTAGGAACCATCCGTGTCCGTCCCTGCCACCTGCACCTCCACCAGGAGCGTGGTGGTAGCGCAAGCCGATGGCACGACCACCTTCACCGTCATGCCATCCACCGGCGTCTCACCCACGTCCACCCCCTCGCAGGTCCCGGTCGTCGTCAGGCTGCCATCTGTGCTCTTTCGCAGCATCAGCAGCGTATCGAACGCACTTCCGCTCATTCGTCCTTTCAAAGCCATCTCACACCTCCTACGTCCAGTCGCCGGCCGGCATCAGATTGTACATCCGCGCCGCGTAGTAAGAGCCGAACCCGGCCAGGCCCACCCACCAGTCGATCCTCAACCGCTTGGCCGGCTTCGCCTCCAGCTCGTGCTCGTCTCCCCCGACCCAGTACGCCTCGAGATTGTCCAACTGGATCCCGATCAGCCCGTCGTCCAGCCCGAACTTCACCGCGTAGATCGAAGTCGTGTCGCCGACGCCGTCGCCCGGGTCCTCGGTGTCGATGATGATCTCCGTCGCCTGGTCGTGTTGCAACCCGACGTCGATGATCGGCGCTCCACCGAAACCGTACACCTCCCGGTCGAACTGATCCTTCGTCGTGTCCAGCAGCCCCAGCCGCCGCAGCACCTTCCCCAGCCCCAGGCGCATACCGAAGTTGCAGAAATATGCGTCCGCCCCCCCGACCAGCGCGTTCAGCTCGTGCAACCCGTCCAGGAAACCATGCTCATGCGCCACGTCCACCGTGCAGTCGTAGGGCGTCCCCGCCGCCCCCAGCGCAAACTTCTGCCGCGCCGGCAGGTTGTCCACCCGGTACTCCAGCCCGTAGAACCCGTCCGCATCCAGCACCGGGCTGCCCCTGACGAAGTAGTAATTGAAAACGAACGCCGTTGCCTTCGTCTTCATCTTCGTCTGCGTCACCCGTGGATGCTCGATGTAGTTGCTCACCTTGTCGAACACCCGGTCGAAGTCCACGTCACCCCCGAGACCCTTCACCGATTCGGTGATCTGCTCGGTCCGCCCGCTGCCCTCCGTGTATCCGTCATTGATCTTGCGGAACGCTGCCTCCGGCAACGTCTCCCACCGCACTGCGATACTGTCCAGTTCGTTCACGTTCTCGAATGGCACCAACTCGATCACACTCGAGTACCGCAGCAAGTTCATCAGGATACCCTTGCGCAGCGGGTCCGTCTCCTGTTTCGCATAATCGTTCACTGTAAACGCCATCTCCTAATCCTCCATACTCTAGCGCCCTCCCTTTTTCGGGGCCAATGCCATCCTCAGTAGTACGTTGGGATCTTTGATGTCCGCGATGGGATTTGCTCCCGAGGGCGCTGCTCCTGTCGCCGTGCTCACCTTCGTCACCCCGGCCTGCTCCAGTGCTGTCACCTTCGCCGCCTGGGCCGCCTGGCTCACCTCGGCGCTCGTCGTCTTCGCCTGTTCCGATGCCCTCAACGCCTCGATCTTGGCCACACTCTCCGCCAACTTTGCGTACCCCTCCCAGGTCGGCCCGCCATCCCAGTCCAGCCCGGGCGTATTCACGTCCAGCCCGTGCTCGGCCAGCATCTTCCCCGCCGCGTCGTCCACCTGCTGCCTCAGCGCCATCGCCGCCTGAGCGTTCTGCTGCTCCTGCTGCACCTGCGCTAACTGCTGCCGGTAATACGCCGCCACCTCCTCAGGATCCGCGTTAGCAAGTTGCGCCTCATCGAGACGCTGTTGCATCGCTCCTCTCTGCTGCCGCTCCTGCTCCAGATGCAGCCTCAACTGCTCGTACCGCCTGTCGAAAGCCGCCTGGTACGCCCGGAACTCCGGCAACTCCTCAAGCTTGACCTTCCTGGCTATCGCCGGCGCAGCGCCTTCGGTTGTCGGCGCGCCCCCGGCAACTCCGGCCGCACCACCGCCGGCTGTCGCCTGCCCCCCCTGCTCCCCTCCCCCCATGGAGGAGGGGCCGGGGGAGAGGGCCTGCTCGCCAACCCCTCCAGCCTGACCCGTCAATTCCTCAGTCATCTCTCACCCTCCAAAATCTCCTATGCATCACTCACTGCAACACGTCATCGCTACCGGTTAAGACCTTATCATGTTGTAGCCCCAACGCCTGCAAGTGCGTGACAATACTTCCCAACACATTCGCCACGATCGTCCCAAACGCCACGTAGTCCAGCCCCTGCCCCACGATCCCCGCCAGGCCCGGCACCACCCTGAACATCACGTACAGCGCCAGGTAACCCAGCACGTACGGCGCTACCATCGTCCGGTAGAACATCGCCAATAGATGCCACTTAAAGCACCCGTTCTTGATCGCTACCGCCACACCCAGCACCACGTCCACGACGATCAGCCCCAGGATCGTATACAACCGCGCATCCTGGAAAAACGCCATCACCGCTTCCCACAAACTCAACACGTCCATCCTCTCTCACCTCCTTTAAGGTTAAGGTTGAGGTTGAGGTTAAGGCTTAGCCTTAGCCTTCCCCCTACCACTTCGTCTTCAACCACGGCAGCGGCTCCACCCGTCGCGACGCCTGAATCAACCACGGCGTCGCCCCCCGCCTGGGCTCGAACTCCTCCCCGAACCCCTCCGTCCTCAGCGCCCCCTGCCACGGCGAGGGCGTCTCCAGATACACCTTCGGCGGATACCGCGTCCCCCCGAACCTCTCACCCGCGTACCGCCGCCCACCACCACCATAGTACCGCCTGTAGTATTGCCTCCTGGCCCCAGCCCCAGCCCCAGCCCCAGCCCCCGCTCCCAGATAGAACCACGCCCACACCTCATTTCCTTCCCGCTCCCCAAACTCATCCCGCAGATCGTAATACCCCCCGATCTCCGGATGTTCCTCCCGGAACGCCCGCCGCTCCGTCAATGACAAGTCATAATACCGGTCCAGTAAATCATCAATCCCCGGGAACTCCTGCTCCGCCAGCGCCTGGAACTCCTCATTCAATTCCCGCGCCTGCGCCCAATCCTCCGGCGTGCCCCATTCCTCCCGGTCGAAATGCTCCGCCTTCCACCCCTGCATAAACTCCAATGCCCGTTGGTACTGCTCCGTCGTCGCCGTCCCCCGCGTCTCCGCATCCAGCACCAACTGCACCAGCGTGTAATCCCGCGCCCCCGTCGCCAGCTGTCCGGGCGGTAACTGCTCGTTGTAGAAATCCCAGAACGCCTCCTGCGCCTCCGATAACTCCCGCTCCTCGGGCGGCTTCCGCAGCGTCGTCACCTCCCCCACCGCCGGGAACGTCACCCCCTTCAGCGCCTCCCCCAGTTCCTCATCCGTCCACCGCCCTGGATACTGCTCCTGGATCGCCCCCACCAGGTCGCCCGCCCGCACCGCACCCGCCGCCTCGATCATCCCTTCGTACGCGTCCCCCTTCTCCATCCCCCGCTCGACCGCTCCATGGTATGCCTCCCACGCCGGCCGGTACACCGTCTCCTCCCATACCCGCTGCGCCGCCTCCAGTGGACGATCGTTCCGCCGCCAGTATTCCTCTACCGCCCCCTGGTCAACCCCCTCCAGCAGATCCTCCGGCACAGCGACCCGCTCCTCCCGTACAGGCATACGCGGATACCCCGCCCTTCCACCCGCCACTCCCCCAGCCACACGCCCCACCTCTTCTGCCATAACTCCCGCAACAGCCGCCAGCCTCTCATCCCCCGCCATCGCCGCCGGCAGGTCCGCAAAAAACTTATCCCGCGCTGTCTCGTACGCATCGTAATCCACCTCCCCCGTCTCCTCGTCCCGGAAATCGTCGCTGTGTGGCATAGCCCCGCTCACCGCTGCCAGTACCTCCTCCCGCCGTATCCCCGCTGCCTCCTCCGGCCCCGCCCCAAACACCGACCAGGGCCTGTACTCCGCCCCCTCCTCCGCCGCCATCCCGTACTTATCCCGCAGCACGTCCAACTCCGCCTGCCGCTGATCCTCTAACTCCTGCACCCCCGCCTTGTTCCACGGCTCCCGCCTCAGCAAATCGTCAGCCGCCTCATCGTACGTCGCATCGATCTCATCCTTCTCCGCCGCGTACGCCTTCGACGCCCGCGCCTCCCCCGGCGTCCACCCCTCGTACTCCTCCGCCCCCGGCAGCGCGCCGTACATCGTCCGCCTGGTCACCTCCTGGGGATGTTCAGCCTCCCACGCCTTCAGCGCCTCCCGCCCGCCCCGCTCCGTCAGCGGTGACCACATCACTCCCTGTCGCTCCCGCTGCAACTCCACCTGCGCCCTCTCCCCCGCCGGATACATCGTCAGTGGCATCCCGGCCGCAAATGAAGTCAGCGCCGCCGTCCCCCGCTCCAGCCCCGCCCGCTGCACCGCCTCCCGCAGCATCTCCTGCCCCGCTGCCAATTCCTCAGGTGACCATCCCTCCGCCCCCGCCAGCCGCCCCACGTTCCCGCCGCCCTCCGCCATCGCCTCCACCAACGTCAACTCCCCCGTGGCCACCAGCCGCTGCAACTCCGCCGCCAGCAGCGCCGCCCCCGTCCGGCCCGCATCCTCCCCCGCCATGTCGCTCAGCATCCTGGATACTCGATATGCCTGGTAAGGCTCCTGCTCCGGCAGCCCCACCCCTCGCCGCACCATCGCCTCCAGATTCACCCCGCCCGGCGGTATCCTCTCCGCCGCCGCCGGGCTGACCTCCCGCGCCATCGTCGTCAGCGCCTGCGCCGCCCCTGTGTGGGGGAGAACGTACCCGATCTCCGATTTCTCCCCGATCCAACCGTAGTACTGCAACGGCCACTCGATAAAACCGTAAGGCCGCACCCCCAGCCGTTGCCCCAGGCGGTACGCGTACTCCACCGCGTTCTCTGCCTCCGCCGGATCATCCGTCCATTCCGGTCCCAGTATCTGCGACCACGGCATCAACAACGCCTGCGGGTCCACGAACACCGCCTGCCCCGTCCACTCCGGCAGAAACTTCGCCGCTATCTCCACCTTCCCCTCGAACCGCCCCCTGTATCCCCGCTCCCGGTTCTGCCGCGCCAGCGCCTGCCGCCCCCGCACGAACGCCCCCAGCGCCCCCGGCCGCGCCATCGCCCGCAGCACCCAGTTCCTCCCGCTCCTCGTCTTCCAGAACGTATAAGGACACACCAGCGACAGCCAGTTATCCACCACCTTGCGCCCCCCGCTGTAGTCCAGCAGCGCGAAGTCCGCCGCCTGCCGCGCCGTCTCCACCTCCACCGCCCGCGTCCCTGACCAGTTCCGCATCACGTCTTCGTTTAGCCACTTCTTCAACTGGTTGCGCACTGGCATCGGCACCTCTCCTCCGGCCACCTGGTCCAGCCGCCCCCAGTCCCCCTTCAGCCCCGCCCGCACCTTCTCCAGCGCCCCCAACTCCTGGTCTTCCACCACCGCCGCCATATCCGCCAGCGTCGGAGGGGTCGCATACCCTCCCGCCGCCGCCGCCCTCCGGTCCGCCCGCAAGACGTCGTCCGCCTTCCACGCCGTCACCGCCGTCCCCGTCGTCGCCCCCCGCCCTTGCTGCCCGGCATCTATGATCTTCCGCGCCTCGTCTCGCGCCTGCCGCACCTCCGGCCAGCGCTCGAACCAATGAGTGCTCACCACCTGGCCCTTCTCGTCCGCCAACTCCAGAATATAAATCCCCGCTTCCTTCCTCGTCGTCGCCTTCACCACCACCGCCGGTACCTCCACCCCCTCGCCCAGCCGCCGCCCGTCCCGCAGCAGCCCCGCCCGCGCCCTGGCCATATCCCCCACGTCCCCATACTTCTCCGCCAACCGCGCCTGCTGCTCCTCAAACCCCGCCCCTGCCAGCCCGCGCCCCCTCCGCTCCGCCTCCGGCACCATCTCCACCGCCCGCTCGATCACCGGCAACTGCACCCGCCTCGCCCGCTCCGCCGCCTCCCGCGCCACCGGCCTCCCCGCCGCATCGTACATCCCCGGCCCCGCCACCACACGCGCCGGCGCTTCAGCCTCCCGGATGCCTCGTCCTATCGCCGGCTCCCCAAGCCACTCATGCGCTATGTCATATAACTCCGGCGCCTGCACTTCCAGCGCCGCCGGGTCCAGATGATAAAATTCACCAATCTGTGTCAGGTGCTCAAACTCATTCCCCGATGGCGCCACCTCCTTCAGCCGCGCTATTGCCCTGTGTCCCACCTCTGGATTTTCAGAAAAGAACGCATGCACTCCCTCGTGTACCGCCGATTGCACGCTCGGCAACACCGGGCGCCCCACTACGTCGTCCGCCTCCATGCTGCGCATCAGCACCAAATTTACAGGTGACTCGTCTGCGCGGCGCCCGACCCTCACCCGGCCCATCCCCAGGTATTCACTCTCAGCCGCGCTGCCCTCGAAAACCTCCACCTCCCGCGCCCCCGCCAACCGCCCCGCTCTCTCCGCCGTCAGCGGCGCCTCCTCCGCTACACCCCCCGCCAGCCCCCGCGCCTCCTCCCCCACCTCCAGCCACCGGTATGCCTCCGCCGTCTCCGGCTCCATCGCCGCACCAAACGCCACTTCCTGGAGCGGCGCCCTCACCCTCCCCAGTAACTCCTCCCTCCGCGCCACCTCCACCTTGTCGATCTGCGCCGGCCTCCCCGAGGGCGTCCGTAGCACCTCACCCTGTCCAATCTCCTCCAGTAATCGCCCCTTCTGCTGGAAGTTCAACCCGGCGATCTCATCGCCGGTGAACCCGGCCTGGTCCAACACCCAACCCGCCGTCTCCTCTGCCGCCGCCCGCGATTCCTTGCTCAATTCCCCAACCCGCGCCCATTCTTCCTTCGCGCTCAGCCGCCCCCGCCGCACGATAGCCTCCTGCCCCCCCACCTGCCCCAACTCCGCCAGCCGTTCCGCTTCCTGCGCCGCCAGTGACCGCCGTCCATATTCCTCGCCCAGCAACCGCCCCGCCGTCCCCTTCTGCTCGCAGTAATCCGCCACCCGTGCCCAGTCGTCCGCTGTCGCCGCCTGCGGCTTGATCCCCATGGAGCGCGCCACGTCGTCCACGTTCGCCGGCCACGCCAACTCCATCCCCGCCTCCACCGTCCGCGCCCCGCCCGCCGCCGCCTCCGCCGCCGTCTCCACCGCCGCCTGCGCCATCCGCCCCGCCGTACTCGCCCGCGCCCCCGCCTGGTTCCGCAGCGCATCCGCCCTCATCGCCAGACTGTCCCACTGCGCCGGCGTCCAGTCCGCCGCCCGCGTCACGTCCAGCCCCGCCGCCCGCGCCACGTCCCCCAGCGTCCCCCGCAGCGCCTCCTCCAGCGGCATCGTCGGCCCCTCCAGCAGCGCATCCCATCGTACCCCCCCGCCCAGCACCGCCTTGATCTCCTCCGTCGAGAGTTTCCCAGCCTGCTCCGCCGGCCACCCCAGCGCCTGCAACGCCCGCTGTTGCGCCCCCGCCGCAAGCGGCAACTCCGCCAACTCTGCCCGCGCCAGGTCCCACCGGTGAGGCGCATCCCGGAAGTAGCCCCCCCACACCTGCTCCCCAACCTTGTGATACTCGTCCAGGCTCATCTTCCCCGCCAGCATTTGAGTACGCGCGTACTCCATCTCAGACGCCGCCGCCCGCCCCGCCCGGTCCACCTGCACCTGCACATCCATCACCACGTCCAGCCCGTCCCGGCTCGGATTCATCGCCAGCAGCCGCCAGCTCTCCGCCTCCGCCGTGTCCACCGCCAGGCGTCTGGCATCCAGCGATTTGTCGAAATCAACGAAGTCATCCAGCCCCAGCCGCCGCAACTTCGCCTGCCGCGCCGCCACGTCCCCCGCCAGACTCCGCAACCCCGCCAGCGCTTCGTCCACCACTGCCTGCGCCGGCCGCCCCACCACCTCCTCGAACGTCTCCCCCCGCGCCATCCGCTTCAACTGCCCCAGCCCGTCCTGCATCCATCCCACCCGCTCCGTCTGCTCCGCCAGCCGCGCGCGCCCCACCTCCTCGAAGTATAACTGCCACACGTATCCCGCCTGGGCTTGCTTCCCCTCTTCCTTCAACTCCCGGTACATCCGCCAGGCCTCCGCCCTCAGCCGGTCCACCTCCGCCCGCACCTCCATCCCCCGCTGCCCCGCCTTCGCTCTCACCGCCCGCACCAGGTTCGCACTGTCCCCGTCGAAGTGCGTCGCCGCCTGTGCGATCAGCTCCTCCTCCGCCTGGTTGATCCCCGCCTCTCCCGCCGCCAGCGCATCCTCCAACGCCTTCTGCGCCCGCGCGATCTCCTCGTCCGGCACCCCCATCGCCTTGCCCAGCCCGTCCAACGCCCCCTGCTCCTCCCGCAGATCCTGCAGCGACTCGAACTGTGACCATTGTTGCCGTCCGGGAGGTGTAGGGTCCGTCGCAAACGCCGCCCCTGCCCTGGCCCGCACCGCATCCAGCGTCTCATCAATCACCCCATCCACGTCGCCCACGTCCGTCACCCCGGCCAGTCGCGTCTCCAGGTCCAGCCGCAGCCCCACGCTCAAGTCGTTCGAATCATCCAGATACCGCCCCACGTCCACCAGCCCGCCCGCTCCCTCCGCCCCCAGCGCCCTGTCCACCGCCCGCACGAACTCGTCCCCGTTCACGCCCGTCCGCAACCCCGCCTCGATCGCGTCCGCCATCTCCGGCGCCACTAATGCTCTCAACTCATCCGGCAGCCGTGGCCGCCACGTCCGCCCGTGCACGTCCGTCAACGCCTTATAGAACGCCCTGCTATAGCGCCCCTCCTCCATCGCCCCGATCTTCTTGCCCGCCCACTTACTCACCTCCCCAAACACACCCGGCAGCCGGCTCTCCCTGCCAAATATCTCCATCGCCTGCGGCCCCCCCGCCACCCCCCGCATCCGCCGCGTCGTCGGCCCGTACCGCTTCAGGAAATCATCTATCTGCCCCCGCCCGTCCAGCGTCAACACCCCGTCCCACGCCATCGTCACCAGGTCGCCCATCGCGTTTCGCGCCGCGTACCCCGGCGTCCTCAGATAAAACTCGCCCGTCAAACCCCGGTACCCATCCACGAACTGCCGGTACGCTCCTCGCTCCTTCTTCCCCACCCCCGCGATCTCCAGCGCCGTATCCATCACCGCTCCATCCAACTCCTCCAGGAACGCCAGCCGGTCGAACTTCCCCGGCCGCAGACTCTTGAAATCATCCAGCTTCCCCGCCACCGCCGCCAGCAGCGGCCGCGCCTCCTCTGCCGCCTCACTGACAGGCACCGCACCCAGACCTTGCACCAACCTCCCAGGCTCCTCCACCAGCGCCCGCACCATCGCCCTGGCCCCGTCCGCGCTGTCCACCTCCATCAGCCCTGGCGTCACCACCTGGTACACCGTGTTCGCCGCCGTCTCCGCCGCCGCCCGCTCCGTCGGCGCCAGGGGATTCATCCGCTCCCACACCCCCCGCAGCGCCTTCACCAGGTCCGCATCGTCCGCCCGCCCCACCGCCCGCGCCCCATCATCCACGTGGCCCAGCGCCACCTTCACCCCATCCGCCACCTCGTCCGCGTACTGCCCCGCCTCCTCCGCAAACCTCCCTGCCGCCCGCGCCCGCCGCGCCTCAAATCCCCGCCTCCACACCCCGATGTCCAATAAGTTCAATGGATCCAACCCCATCTGGAATAATATCTCGTTCCCCATGTCGCTCGACCCCGGGATCACCCCCGTCTCCGCCACCCGCTGCCCTGCCGCCTGCGCCGCCTGGTCCCCATCCTCCGCCCGCACCCCCGCCACGTAGGCCTTGAACGCCGCCTTCTCCTCCTCCGATGGCTCGTACGTATCGATCTGCCGGCCGCCGATCACCGTCTCGATGTCCTCCCCCGCCCCCAGCCGGTGCAGCCCCTCCACCTGCGCCTCGTACGACGAATACCCCATCAGCCCCAGCCGCCCCAGCATCCGCTCCGTCTCCACCCCCGCCCCATATTGCTCCAACGCCAACTCCCGCACACTCGACGTACCCAACCGCGCCGCCGCCAGCACCCCCTGCTGCGCGATCCAGGTCGGCATCCCACGCTGCTCCGCGATATCCCCCGCCATCCGCTTCTGTTGTTCCGTCAGATGCCGCCCCGGTGATAGGGGAATCAACCCATACTCCCCCGACGCCCGCTGCGTGATCCCCCGCCCGATCGTCTCCTCGATTGCCGACACCGGCGCCTGCAACACCGTCTCGAACCCCGTCTTCAGCAGCGCCTCCACCACCTTCGCCGGCTTGCCCAGCCACGGCATCTGCTTCACGTCGTGCCAGGCCGCTCCCAGCGTACCCAGCAGCGCCCCCGTCGCCCAGGGTGCCGCCTTCCTCCAGGTCTCCAGCGGCGCCCCCGCCGGCAATTGCAACCCCAATCCCGTCGGCAACACCTGTGGGCCAATCACTGCCGCTCCTCTACCCACCTCCGGCAATGCCCTCCCCGGCTCCGCCAACGCCGCCAACTCCCCCGGCAACCGCGCCGTCTCCCTCGGCGCGCCCACCGCCTCCCACGCCCGCCCGATCCGCCCCCGCGCCCTCTCGAAGGTGGCCATCGGCAACACCGGCTCCACCTCCTCCGGTCTCATCGCCACCGGCGGCACCAACCCCGGCGCCAGCATCCACGCCCCCGGCCTCCCCGCTACCTCCCCCAGCCCCGCCATCGCCGCAGGTCCCTCAGCCGGCCCTCGCCTCCCACCGATCACCCCCGCTGCCGGCCCCGCAGGCCCGCCCCATGGCAACCTCGGCCCCGCCCACGGCCGCATCGTCGTCGGCAGCATCACCGGCCGCGGCGCCACAGTCGGAGCCACAGTCGGCACAATCTCCCGCCACCACTCCGCCCGGCTCGGTTTCCCCGCCCGTCCGGCAGCCTGTCCCCCGACCGCCCTCGGCGCGCCGATAGCACGCGCCGGCACACCACGCTCGGCCGCCCACTGCCTCAGCCGCGCCTCCTCTATCTCCCGCTGTCTGGCCCACGAACTCGGCATCCCTCTCCTCTTAAGGTTGAGAACTAAGGTTAAGAGCGAACCTCAACCTCAACCGGTGAGATAACCGGTAGAATAGAAGTTTACCGGTTACCGGTTTCAAAAATCAGCCTCAGCCTCAGCCTCAGCCTCAGCCTCAACCTACATCCACCGCGTGCTCGGCCTCCACCTCCGCCCGAACGTCTCCATCGCCTGGCGCTCCTGCTCCAACGCCGATTGCTGCGCCAGCTGCTGCTCCTGGAAGCCCCGCCCCCACACGTCCGACTCCTTCTGCCACCCGAACTGCGACTCCTGGAAAGCCTGATTCCACTCGTCCATCGCCTTCCGCCAGTCGAACTCCGTCCCCCACTGGCCCTGCTGCACCTGTGCCTGTAGCCAGGGGAGCATCGTATTGAACCACTGCATCGCCTCCCCTGCCCGGCCCTCCGGCACGTTCGCCCACGGCGTCTGCCCCCACTCCGTCCACGGCAGCGCCCCCCACCCCGGGATCGTCCCCGCCCAGGGCGCAGGCCCAGCCGCCGCTCCGCCCCCACCACCCCCGCCCCACGCCGGCGCTGGCGCTGGCGCCGGCGGCGTATAACTCGGCGGCGTCCACACCGGCTGCTGCGGCGCCGGCGGCCAGCCTGGCCAGCCTGGCCATACTCCACCTCCACCCGTACCAGGTTCTACAGCCATCATCCACCTCCTGCTGAGCCTAAACCTTAACCTTAGCCTTAGCCATCATCCTCTCCATCTCCCGCTCGTACCTCAGCGCCTCCTCCAGCACATCCACGCCCCCTGCCTGCCCCGCCGCGAACCGGATCATCTCGAACGGCTTCCCCCGGTGCTGCGCCTCGTACCTGGCCAGCAACTCGTCGTCAGTCAACCGTGCCTCCCCGCGCAGGTCGTGCACCACGTCCCCCACCATCTCCCGCGCCCCCGCCAGCGCCGAATGCACTAATTCCCTCATCGTCCCCCCCGGCCAGCCAGCGGTCCGGCGCCCGGCGGCGCATTACCCATCATCGCCATCATCGCCGCCATCTGCTCCGGCCCCCCGGCCCCCACCGCCTCCGGCATCGCCTGCGGCGCTACCACCCCCGGCGGCATCCCCTGCATCGGCCCTCCTCCCCCTCGCCCACCGGGGGAGGGTTGGGGTGGGGGCTCCGGCGCGGGCGCCAATGCCTGCGCCAACTCCTCCGAATAATCCGCCAGCACCACCTGCGCCAGCTTCTCCGCCGTCGGTCCCTCGAACAGCAGCAAGTCCCGCAGTATCTTCTTCATCTCATCCTGCGGGCTCTGGCTGCTCAAATGCTTGATCCTCTGCAATTGGTCCAGGAACGTCTCCCGGCTGATCAACTTCTGCCCCACCAGGTTCGCCAGCCCCATCACCTCTCCCGCTTCATCCTTCGGCAAACTGGCACTCAACTCCACCCGGTTGCGGTAGTATCCCCCAATCATCCCCGGGTCCAGCGCCAGCTCGAACGTCGCTCCCCGCCGGTCCGTCCCCCACACGTACCACCCCTCGGCCGGGGCATACTCCTCCGTCAATGACAATATCAACTTGTTCAACTCCTGGTAGGCCCGCTCCCGTATCTGCTGCCGGTGCGCGATCCGCATCAGCACCGGATTATTTATTGCACTCAGCGCGATCCCGCTCACCGTCCCCTGATACCGCCCCTGCATCGCCGCGCTCACCGTCGCATCCTGGATCAACCGCTCCACCAACGCCATCTGCTGGTCCACCGCCGGATGCGGCCCGGGCGGCACCAGGAAACTCCACTGCGCCCCCTTCCGCATCACGTTCACCGCCCCCGGCCTGAAGTCGATCTCCAGATCGGTATCGTCGGTGATCATCGCCCCGTTCGCGTACATCTCGATCAGTCTCTGCTTCATCGCCAGCAGCTCGTTGATCCCCGCCGCCAACCCCATCGCCCCGTTCTTCCTGCTGCCGCCTGTGATCGGGAACAACACACTCAGTGAACCATTCTCGTCCGCCAGCGGCGTCGCGATCCCGGCGTACCTGACGAACGGCAGCCGCTTATACCCCGGCACCCGCACCGGCTCTTTCAGAAACTGATCCTCCACTACTACGCAGTTCGTCACCACCCGCCGCCGCACCTTCCGCAACCGTGGCTGCTCCCCTTCCGCCGCTTCCCCCGGCTCCTCCCCCTCTAACTGCTCCCCGCTAACGGCTAATGGCTCAGGAGCCCCCGCCTTCAGCGCCCGCTTCGCCATCGCCACCAGCCTGGCCAGCACACCCTCCGGCTCCTCCCCCTCGTCCACCGCCCGCCTCTCCGCCACCGGCTCCTTGACTTCCTCCACGTCTACCCGCCAGTAGTCCACAAAATCCACTTCCTCGTCCAGCCACTCCTCCAGATTCGCCCCCGCCTCCGGCCCCCGCTTCAACTCCCCCCACGCTGCCTCGATCTCCCGCCGCGCCCGCCTGAAACTGTGGATCACCTCCAGGTCCTGCCCCTCCCGTCCGCTCGGACTGGCGTACACCGTCCTGGGGTCCAGCGCCTGCACCACCAGCGGCAACTCATCCTCCACGGCCTCCGGATCGTAGACGCACCGCAGCACGCCCTCGCCCAAACAACTCGCGTGCCACTCCGCCAGATTCAGTGCATCCAGCACCCGGCCCTGATACCACACCCCGTATAAAAACTTCTCGATCTGGTCGGCCTGGTCAGTCGCCACCGCCTTCACCTCGCTCACCGGCACGCTGATCACCGGCGGCCGCGTCAGCAGGAGCGTCCGGAAACTCTCCACCGTGTTGAAACACACCGGCGCGCTGATCCGCCGCTCGTCCGGCTCCGGCGCTGTCTCCCACGTATTCAACAGATACAGCTTCTCGTAGTCGTCCATCCGCGTATTCCGATCCGACCATCGTAGCGACAGCGCATCGTATCTGCTCTGCACAAACTCCGTCGTAATCTCCCTCGGCTTCATCCCTCTACTCCCTGGCCCCTATCCCCGCCTCGGCAACCGCCTCTGCCCCGGCCTTCCCCCCTGCGCCCGATGCTCCACGTACCCATACTTATCCACCAGCCCGTACGCCACCGCATTCATCGCGTGCCCGGTGGTCTTATCGAGCTCGTTCGGCATATCGCTCACCACGTTCCCCCGCCGGTCCGTCTTCCGCTTGTACGATCCATATTCCGCGATCCCATTAGTGCACCTCAAATCAAACCCGATCCGCGCCTCCCCCGTCCCCGGATCCCGCAGAAACGTCCGGTGCCGCGTGATCCCATCCAGTATCCCCACCTGCTCTGAGCGCGGCCAGATCCCCGTCAGTTCCCCCCACACCTCCTCCGCGCTCTTCTCCGCCTGGTGCTGCCGGCCGGCGAAATCGATCACCGCGTCCCACGCCACATCCCACCATTCCCGCCCCCGGCAAATCTCGATCACATCTGCGTGTACCCGGTGATGCTCGTACACCTCATCGATCACCCGCACCTCCGGCCATTCCCCCGGGTAAAACTGCACCGCCAGCACGCAGTACGCGGAGGGATAATAGCCCGGATCGATCCACAACGTCACCGGCCGCTCCTCGTCGAACGGATACACCCCCACGTGCGTCACGTGGTTGAACTCCGGGAATATCCGCGCCGGCGAGGGCACCAACTCCGCCGCCACCCGCCGCCTGAACTCGTCTTCCGGCAGGCTCTTGCGCAGTTCCTCGATCTCCGGATCCTCCCTCCCCAGCGGATAAACCGCACGGTTGACCCAGGCCGGAAACGAGAAGCGCGCGCCGCCGTAAACATTCGGCCCCGCGAAAGCCCGGTAGAAGTCCGCGTACCAGCCGAAGTTGTCCCACAGCGTCCCCACCATCAGCACCACGCCCCGCGTCTCCGCCACCCGCCCGCGCGCCGCGTGGAACGCCTCGTACCGCATCAAGCCCGCCTCGGCCAGGATCACCACGTCGAACGCCTCACCCGTTCCCGTCAACTCCTCCGGCCCATCGTTCAGCGAGATCGTCCGCACGTGGCAGCCGCTCTTCGCCCAGCACTGCTGCTGCCCCCGCGCCGGCGCCGACACCCGCCCCAGCCCCCCAATCACCCGCAGGCCCTCCACCAGGTATCCGAACTCTTTTAACGTGCGCCCGTACTCCTGCCCCGCGATCGCAATCTCTTCACTCCACGGCAATCGCGCCAGCCCCTCCATCCCGGCCCACTTGCTCTTCCCGCTTCGCTCCGCACCGAACACCGCCATCACCCGTGCGTCGCAGCGGTGCGCCTCCTCCTGCAACTCGTGCGGCTCGTACCCCGCCGCCCGCAAGATAGCCTTCTTCTGCCTCCATCCCGGCCAACGACTCATCCATCCCCGTCCAACCCGCGTAACTCCGCCAGCAGCGCCGCAAACCGCTCATCCGCGCCACCCAGCCCCTTCACCGCCGTCTCAATGTCCGCCCGGTCCAACACCCCCAGCGCCGCCTTCATGCCCATAGCCAGCAACCGGTCCGCCGCCCGCAGCATCACCGACGGCTTCTCATCCCCCGTCAGCGCCACCATCTTCCGCGCCGCCGGGGGCGTATTCTCATCCAACCCCCGCAGCGCCACCGCGATCAACACCCCCAGCAACTCCGTCGCCAGCGGCGCCGCCTTCCTCAGCCCCTCCGCCGCGTCCTGCACCGACGTCCGCAGCACCGCCGCATCGTACTCCCGCTGCGCCTGCGTCAGCACCTCCCGGAATAACTCCTGGTGCCACCATCCCCGGTCCCTCCGCCAGAACGTCGCCTCATTGCAGACGCGCTCCTCACCCTGGAAAAGCCCCTTCCACGGCCTGTTCTCCCCACGCCAGCGCACGATCTGGGGAATCGCCAGCCGCTGTTTCGGCGTCAGTCGCTCCATCCGCTTCAACAACTCCGTACTAAATTCCCCCGGCGCACCTTGCATTTCGCTTGTCTCCAACTCTCCTGTATCGAGACGCAGCCGCACACGTCACCCGCCGCGCCCGTTTATGATACATATTCACTACGCGAAATGTCTAAGACTGAGGCGGGCTTAGCCTCAGCCTTAACCTTATTTCCGTCTCGCGCTGCGCCGCTTGGGCTTTGCCTTCCCCTTCACTCTCTTCAGTCTCGGATTCCGCCGCTTCGCCGCCGCGCTCGCCCGCCGTGCACCCGCCGCCAGGATCGCCCGCGCCCGCTTCATCGAGATCCCCTGCCGCTTCGCGATCTTCCGCGCGTTCGCCGCGAACCCCCGCACCACCTTCGCCGGCTTTCGCTTCGTCTTTCGCTTTGCCGTTCGCCGCTTAGTCTTTCTAGCCATCTCGCTCCTCCGCCAGGTCTTACCTGAACCTCAGCCTTAACCTCAGCCTTAACCTCAGCCTTAACCTCAGCCTTAACCTGGCTAGCACTTTGCCACCAACAACCTCAGCCCCGTGATCACCCGCGCCACCTTCCCATCCGGCGCCGCCAGCACCCACGTCAATTCACCCTCGATCTCCCCTTCCATCGCTCCTCCCTCCCCAACGAAAAACAGCCGGACAGAATCTCCCCTGCCCGGCTGCCAGTAGCCAGCCCCCTCTCACGCTACCTGGACAAAACTATATCACAATCACTGCAACTTGTCAAACTCGTGATAAGTGGGCCAGCCCATCTGGGCTATATTGCCTCTTGACAGACACACTAGAATGTGATATAATCTAGTTAGATTTGAGAGAGGAAAGGAGAAAAATGTACGACACGATTGAGGAAGCACAGAAGGAAATTGAGGAACTAAAGAGGATGCGGGCTTCATATGGCAAGCCCCCCGTCGAGCGGAGAATCGTTGAGCGATGGGGCAAGTATGAGATCGTCGTAGTCGAGCACTGCTCGCGCTGCGGCGCAGAGGTATTCAACGCATTCTCCTCGCCAGTTCTGTGTCCTGAATGCCGCAAGCGGCGCGAATTGCATGCGGCGCAGGAGGCCTGGGAAGACGGTGAGAAGCGACGCGCGGCGATGAGACGCGCGGAGGACTTCGAGAGAGTGCAGCAATGAGGCAATGACAACAGTTAAGACTTTGAACCGTGATGCACTGCAAGAGATACTTGCGATCTGCACAGACGTTGACCGTCGCCTGACCTCACATCGCGGACCAGGATGGCGGTACTGGCTCAATCTCACGCGCGACTATTTCGATGAGGCATTTGCACGTGCGATGCTCTGGGAGGAAGCACAATGACCTGGGACGATCTAATGAAGCAGGTGGGTGAATATCTTGGCGAGTCGGGGGGTCACATCGAGGTGGCGTCTGGTCTAATCGCGAACGACCTGGCGAAGGGAGACGTGATGACGGCCGACGCACTCACGATGGGCCTGGTGTCCTTGAGTCTGGCAGTGTGCGATCTTCACACTGCTGTCGAATCGGTGTCTATTGGCCTCAGCACACTCAAGATGATGCTGTGCAATCATGTCATATTGGAGGAGGCAGGAAATGACGGAAAAGGGTGAGATGCGTCGCGTCGGTGACGTTGCCCCCAGCGGCAGCGACCTCGAGGGCGAGTACGTCTACGTCCGCTCGTTGATCGGCAAGGAGTTTGTCATCACCGATATCGCGGAGCGCGTTGGTGACAACGGTGAGTACCTGGCAGTCAACATCGAGCGCGACGGGAAGCGGGGTTTCTTCTTCACGTCACACCAGGCGGTATATCGCAAGCTGCTGGCGTGCAAGGACGAACTCCCACTCCTGGCGACGATCGTGGAGCGGACGGGCAAGAAGTCAGGGCGCAACTACTTCGATATCGAGTAGTGCATTCGCTGGTGGGAGGGGCGGCCGGGCAGGGGCCCGGCCGCCCTCCAAACTCAGAACGGGAGGATTGAGATGGACGAGAAAGAGTATCACTTTGACCTTGTGGTATCCGGGGTCCCAGAGGCGGTGGCGGGGGATCTGCTCGATCTGATCATCCGCTACGTGAATATATGCGGCGGCTACGTTGGAGGAGGTTTTCGCGATGTCGAAGATGAAGCGGCAGCCGAAGACGAGTAGGGAAATCATCTCACACGCACGCGGGCGTGGCGGCATCGTTGTCGAGGGTTCACGGCACACGAAGATCTACAGCCCAGACGTGCCGGGTCGACCGGTTGTCGTCCCGCGTCACGGCGGACAGCTGGGACGTGGGCTATTGTCGGCAATCTTCCGCCAGTTGGC
>Ga0315547_1000777_pt1 | contig 28711 bp, 39 predicted proteins | sample SalMarSW160240MG_2_FD_202542 | JGI IMG/M metagenome (GOLD analysis project Ga0315547, IMG submission 202542) | Salt marsh sediment microbial communities from the Plum Island Ecosystem LTER, Massachusetts, United States - Salt Marsh Sediment SW1601-240 ...
GCGTGGTTCGTTCTGTCCTGGCTTTTGCCACAGCGCGTAAGCTCCAGTTTCACGTCGAAGAATGGGACTGGTGGTTCTTCAAACCCGAGGAGGAAGAATGAGAAGGCTGGGAATTATGCCAATCTGGGCTCGCGAGGACTTCGTTCTTCCGGCCTTAGAGCAAGCTAGAGATATGCTGGCAGTCGATCAGCTTGCAGTGACTGTTTGCTGCATGCACGAGCACCTAAGAAAATTTGAGGACTCTAGCGAGGCATTCGTTCGTGAGTTCGCCAGAGGCAACCCCGAGTTAGTCACCTATGTCGTTCCTCCCAAGAGTTTTGAAGTTCGCTGGGAGGTAGCTATGTCTCAGGTTTTGAACCAACTACTTTGTGCTTTGAAACCCGAGGAAAACGATATTGTCTGGCTTCTAGACGTTGATGAGTTCTACACCCACGAAGCGGCAGACGAAATTAGCGCTTGGATTGACAGCCACCCGGACTTTGGGTCACTTCGTCTTCATAGCTGGTTGATTGGACCGGATTTTGAACACTACGTGATGCACGGTCACACCCGCATTCACCGTCACTGGGAGGGTAGGATGTTCATACCGACCTCCTATTACGGCCCTCTGGAAGTTTGTAAGGAGGCTCCCATCATCCTCCAGAAGCACCCAATGTTTCATTATAGCATGTGCTGTCCTTGGGAGATGAAAGAGCGCTTCTGGTTCGTCGAGAGAGGCTTGCCGACTCCCAAAGAGCAGATGAAAAAGGTCAAGTGGGCACAAAATGTATACCGCCGCTACCGGGTGGATCAAGAGGAAGCAGGCATGCAGTTGAACCAAGAGATTATTGGTCACCACGGTTTCTGGTTCGACGATAATGTCATTGAGCGCGAAGGAGGAGGGCTCTTCTTCTATGACGGGCCTCATCCGACCTATATAGAGAATCACGGTCTGCCACGTAAGATAGGCGATTTCAGAAGCTACTTCCCACTCTATAAAGCCCGTCTTCCACTTCAGTCATTGAAAGGGAAAAGAGGACTTCATGGGATCGAGATTGGTGTCTCGCGTGGTTTCCACGCCTGGGGCATACTGAACGATCTCGATATAGAGCAGCTGACCCTGATCGATCCTTACCGGCGATATCCCAGTAAACCTCCAGCCAGCTGCATGAGAATCACCACGGAAGAGCTCGAAGCACACTTCCAGGAAGCAAACAATTTGCTTGGTCCATGGTCCGATGAAGTCGTCTTCATACGGCAGACCTCGGAGCACGCAGCTGCGAAAATTCAGGATGAAAGCCAGGACTTTGTTTATGTGGATGGAAATCACTCATACGAGTTCGTTAAGAAAGATCTCGAACTCTATTGGCCGAAAATCAAATCGGGCGGTCTTCTCGCTGGTCATGATTATAACTACTGGGCCGTAAAGAAGGCTGCTAATGAGTTCGCCGACAGTATGGGGTTATCACTGCAGACTGGTGGGGAAAATAACTTCGTCATCATCAAACCCGAGCTCTCTGTAGTCGATCCAGAGGAAGAAAGCGAGAACGAGCTCGTCCAACCACTTAGGACCCCATTCCTTCCGTTAGAGAAGTTAGACGGCCTTATAGGCGCAGAAATAGGCGTTGAGCTGGGTCTCAATGCAGAGTCGCTCCTGGCTCACCTGGACTTCGAGAAGCTCGTCTTAGTGGACCCGTACCGGGCTTACATGGGCCGTGGCGGCCCTTTTAGCCAAGGTAAAGTTGATGCCTGGCTAGAAGAAGCTAAGCAACGCCTTCGTCCTTATGACAAGGGCCAGATCGATTTTCTCAAGATGACGTCCGAGGACGCAGCCAGTGCTATTTTGGACGATATCCTTGATTTTGTCTATATAGACGGTAATCACGTTTACAAAGATGTACAAAAGGATATTCAACTCTGGTCGAAGAAGGTAAGCCCTGGCGGATTGATCGCTGGGCATGATTACTATGAGGATGAACCAGGAGTCATTCGTGCAGTTGAGGAGTTCGCGAGACAAAACGGCTATCATATTGCCGTAGACAAAGATTGGAACTGGTGGACGGTTAAAGATACTTCGTGGGAGCCGCCAGAGGAATACCGACTGGGACCTAAAATTGTAGAAGGTCAGCTTGAGCCCACCACTCGCGCAGGCTCCCTCCCTTTAATAGCCGGACCTTTCATGGGCGAATTGGGCTACGAGATTATGGTTTGGGTCCCGACAGTCCGCGCCCTAGCCGAAGCTCACAACGGTCCTGTCATCGTTGTAACGGAGAACGGCCACGAATGCCTTTATGAAGATTTTGCCGATGAGATCATCGTTCATGATCTGAATGTTGGTCCAGATCGCTACACCTTTAACACTCGATCAGATGATTTTGTTACATACTGCTTGCAGTCAGATACGAATCGTAAGAAATACGGCCCTGTTTTGTCTGAGATAAGGAAAGTGATCCAACATCGCGCTAAGGGTCCATTCCTTCTGTGCGAACCAGGCCCGTGGATACTTTCTTCCAGGAAGCGCTATCTTGAGCTGGAAAAGGAGGAGTCAGAATGAGGATAGCCGTTCACGCCAGAAGAAAGGGTGATAATCGCGATTATTCTAGCGAGAAATGGGACGACCTCTGCAAGGAGCTTAAGCGACTTTATTCAGCAGAGATTCTAGCCATTGGATTGGAAAAAGACTACTGCCCGAAGGGGGCTGAAGATCGAAGGACGTCTGATTTGTTTCGGACCCGGGAAGTCATTCAAAGCTGCCAGTTGGTAATGGGTGGCAGTAGCGGTCTAATGCATTTCGCCAGTCTCTCTCGAGTCCCCCATCTAGTATGGGGTGACCCCGACTACCCGATTCCTGAAATTGCTCCCTCATCGGTAGCTTATGCCACTGTTTGGAATCCTTTCAATACTCCGGTGGTCTACCTCGGCGAAGGTTGGGATCCCGGAGTTCAAGAGATCCTTGACTCCCTAAAAGTGCATTTCGATTTGTCCGAGTACCCTGGTCTCCCGGTTAGAAAATGCAAGTCAGCAAAAGAGCTCCAAGAGATCATCTCTAATCTTAGGGAGACCGATCGATGCCATATAATCGGCCTAGCTAATGGTGTTTTCGATCTCCTACATGAAGGTCATATCGCATGCCTTCAATACGCGAAGGACTACTGTGATACACTGATTGTAGCTCTAAATTCCGATGCCAGTACGAAGAGACTAAAAGGTGCTGAACGACCAGTCTGGGATGTAGCAGCCAGAACGGAGGCAGTAGCACGCCTGGACTTCGTTGACTATGTTGTCATATTCGATCAAGACTGGCCAGAGGAGTTCATCAACGAGCTTGATCCGGATGTCCTTTTCAAGGGAGAGTCTTACCGTGGTCGTGAGGTGGCTGGCAGTACTGGTCGGACGCTCATCTTTACTCCGGAAGTGGAGGGGATATCTACTACAAAACTGATTGGACAGTCTAAGGCCGTAGAGAGCGAGAAATCTGGAGAACGGACCGTTTCGCTAAACAGGACAGACTCTGGCTACAATACCATTGTGGAAAATACTGCAGTTGAAGAGGTTCTGACAGAAAGGTATGCTCACTTCTTCTGGAACGGTCCAAATTTTGACTACGCCCAGTATCTATCGATCAAATCAGCGTGTCTGGTCCATCGTCCTGATCATCTCATTATTTGGACAACAGACCCTCCCGCGAAAGAAGAGGGCTCCTGGTGGTCTCTACTACTGGAACAGAAGATTGTGGACGTGAGGGATGCTAGTGAGTTACTTGGTTCTGAAGTCGTGCATCGTTATCTGGATGCTGCGCCGACGATCAAGGCAGTTATGGACGCGTTAGGCCATGGAAAGCACTATAAAGCTGCGCAGATCAGCGACATGGTCGCCTGGAAAGCAATTTATGACTACGGCGGGATCTATCTGGATACTGATACTCTAAGTTATCGTCCATTATGGGAGATTGTAGAAGACCCGGCCAACAATGATTTCATACTTTGCGGTATTCCCGCCACCGGTTTCTTGGCCGGCTGCAAAGGATCCTCTTTCGCTCAAGCTTTAGTTGAAAAAAACCTGCGCCAGCTGGATCAACCATTAAACTCAGGCCGTCCGTGGAATCAATGGACGCGCTTCGGTCCCACGGCGCTGATAGAGGAAATAGGGGCTCGTTTAGGCGAGTACTCTGAGATCCCAGCTGAATCTATCTACAAATTCTCTTCTCAGAGAGACTTACCTTTCAAAGAGGACTTTCGTCCTGAGCTTACGGACGGTATCCGCATTCTTCACTATTACGGAGAGGGAAGAAACGAGCTCGGAACAGATTTCGAAGTAAATGAAATCACCGAAGAATTCGTCAGAACCTCTACCTCACTCTTTGCCGGTATGGCCAGGGAGATTATCGTTGCCGAGCAGGCCAGGGAGATAGTTGAGCAAGGGGAGAAAATCTCGTTGACTAAAAAGGGCGAGGACGTTGTTATCGACCCTAACGTTCCGAGGAACTTCGTTCCAGAAACTGAAGACTCTAGAAATCGGCCATTCCTATCCATGTGCTGCATACTCCACGACGAAGCTGACCAGATACCTAGATGCTTCGGAAGCGTTGCGGATTGCGTGGATCAGATTGTTGCAGTGGTTAATCCCGATCCACCATTGGACTCAGATTTGGCGGCAATTCAGAAATTCCAGGAGGAACATCCAGCTCTTGATGTTAAGGTAGTAGTCTCTGACTGGCTGGGCTTTTCTCCAACGCGCAATAAGGCTATCCGTGAATCGGATGGAGAGTATATTATGAAGATGGACCTGGATGAAGAGCTCGTAAATGGAGTCAATCTTCGAAAGGTTCTTCAGAAAGCCCGACCAAAAGTCTTAGACACCTATAATTATGACAGCGTCCGCTTCCAATTTCCGCGTGTTTGGCATCGATCAGCTGAAGCTCGTTGGGAAGGCATCATTCACGAGAAACTTCTGACCAATGTAGGTCTTTCAGGCCATTATCTGATGGATGATAGCCTCTGCCATGTCATTCATCATAGCCGCAAAGAATACCCCCCCGAGTTAGAGAGGACTAGTGCACTCTGTCGCGAAGGCATCGATCGAAATCCAGCTGATGCACGATTGATGTTCTATCTCGCGCGGGAATGCATGCGCCTCGGTCATTTTGGTGAAGCTGAATACTGGTTCCGCCGTAGGATCGTCTCTGGAGGTTATTGGGAGGAGCGCCTTTTTTCGCAACTATATCTGGGAGACCTCCTGGTTCATCTGGGTAAGAAAGAAGAGGCAACCGATATCTGGCAAGAGTGCAGCAAAAACTTGGGTAGAAAACTCCGAGAACCATGCATGCGGCTCGGTAACTGGCTTATGCGGTGGAATCAGTTTGACGCAGCCTACCAATGGTATGCGGAAGCTTTGAAGAGGGACAAAATCCCTCACATGGGCCTGTTTGTTTACCCAAAGCTGTATCAAACTGATACAACTGATCAAATTCTCTTTTACCTATCGTGGCTCAGCTGGAAGACGCGCCCAGACGCTCAAGGAGCAAAGCAGGCTCTCGAGTATCTTGACAAGCTGGAAAAGTCAAACCCACGAGCGGATAAGAACCGGCAAGTTTTTAGGTCTATGATTGCGGAGTAACTTAGAGTCCGTAGCCGGTGTAGAAGGGTACCACTCCAGGCTGGAAGTCTTGAGGTTGAATCTGAAATGGCTGTATCATTTGCTGCTGTGGGAGAGTGTAGTTCGCATAAGCTGGCGGTTGACCCCCTGGTTGCACTCCACCGAAAAATAGATTCTTTAGGAAGGCTGCCAGAGGAAGGCCGATTGCGAGAAGCGCTAACCAAGCTTCTGGCTTAGGAGTTTTGATCAGATTGTTGTATATCTGAGAACCCAGAACCACAAGCTTTTGGACGGACATAAACTTGTTCTCGTCAAAGCGCCCCTGGTCGTCAATAAACATCTTGGCACGCTCGATGAGAGTTTTTCGGCCCAATCCTAGCCAGCTGACATCCATCAGATCTTGTATACCGTGAACAAACTGCTGGATCTTGGAGGTAGGGAGCTTTCCAGCATTGTGCATGCTTTGCATTCCGCTTAGGACTACATCTAAGGTCCTTAGGTCTTCAGCTGTAGTCTCTTTCGTTGGATCACCAAATGTATTGGGATCAAAGCCGGATTGGTCTCCCATGGTTTGCTGTAGCCATGTTATTTTCGGAGCGAGCGCACTCGTCGTGCGAAATTTCTCCCAAGCCTCCGGGGCTTTCTGGACTGTGCTAACCACCTTCTGTGCGGCTCCTACAATTGGAGCTGTTGAAGGATGCTTACCCAGCTGTTGACCGATGTCTCGGAAAAAATCTCCCGGCTTCGGCCCGATTTCCGGTGTTGTTGGCTGCGGCCAGGCCCAGGATGATGCTGTCCCCGCCATATTGTCTCCCATTCTTCAGGTTTGGTATCTATTCTAGCCTTCTGACACGGGGTTGTCAATTACTTATCGTCAAGTCAGAACCTGACTAATCGGGAGTAGGGCTCTTCTCCTTGAGATAGGGGAGGGAACTTCTGGAACTAATGAGGAATCGAGGTATGAACATGTAAAAGGTGGGTGCAAAAAGCTTTTTCGTCGCGTACAAATACACTGTAGACTACCTTCGGAGGTAAAGTAGTATGATTATCAAGTTGGCTTTCGTAACTGGAAACGCTGTTGCTGTGGATGTCAATATGCCGGCTCCTGTGACAGTCGAAGCCCTGCTTCGCGATCCTGCTTCAGGTGCTGCTCTCGGTCAGCCTGGCATTTCTGTCAGCGAGATCAAGAATCTGGGCAGCATCGGTCCGATTGAGGTGAATGGCTTCCAGCAAGACTTGTCCTATCATCTTCGGGATGGTGACACCGTCAAGTTAACAGCCGCCAAGTCCAAGGGAGGCTCGCGGGTGCGAGATTTCGTGTCTCGTCTGATCGCTCGCATCTGGGTGTGCCGCTGAACTAGTTGATTACGTGTGTGCTGAAGGAGGTGGAGGGCATGTTAAAAGTGTCCTCCACCTCTTCTTTTCTTAGCCCCTGTTAAATTGGAGGTTCAACGAATGACGGAGCTCCCTACAGCAGTGATTGATGTCTTGCAGAGTGTGACGGAGCGATGGATGAAGCCGGTAGTGGTCAAAGACTATCTGATCACCAAATCCCGTGATGAGCCCCTTCTGGCGCAGATCGAACAAGCCACCGGCGAAATGCTCGGTGCCGACCGTATCTTCTTGTTCAAAGGAGTCGTTGGTCCTATTCAGGATAGAAGATACCGTCGTGTTGTCTCGCGCGGGGAGACACACTATCTGGAACAAAATCAGAAGGGACATTCACTGCGGGATATAGTTCCTCACGGGTCTCAGCGCATAAATGACGACGCCGGAGTCTGTCTGGCCTGGGTCTATCGCAATACAGTCATTCTAGAGCCAGATTTGTTTCTCTACTGGGGTGCATCAAGTTTACAGACCTTGGTGCACGTTCTGTCTGAAGCCGGCCCCCTTTTGAGCTTTAATGACTTCGAAGAAGAGATTCATGAGCTGCCAGAAGAAGCCTTTGCCACTCTTTCAGATTTCTTTGACAACACAATATCTACTGCCGTCCTGAGGTTTGAAGAGGAGAATGTGAGAAAGCTGGAAGAACTGAGGGGCTACCAGGACCTGATTGCTGAGATCGCATCCGAAGTCGCGGGGAACAATATCATCCTGGAAGGTTTACGCGGGAGAGATCGCGAAGAGAAAATCGCGGAGGGTGTTAAAGAACTGCAAGAATGCTTAGCGGACGGTCTTTGTGACCAGATCTCCATGGACGGTCCGCTGATCCAGTTCCTTACTCAATCGATCTCCATCGGCGACGTAGAGCTAGGTCGGTATATTATCACGCTGCACGGTAATGGCGCGATCCGCATCTTTGCCGAACGTAAATTTACTTGCGGGTATCAGCATCCTCATATTGATCAGCACGGCGTTCCCTGTTGGGGAAACATTACGCGAGAAGCCATCATCCATGGGAGGGAAATGAAATTCAAGCGATTCTTGGGTATTGTTAACGACTATCTCTGTTCTTACAATCCTGCTCCTGGCGGAGCTTATCGCAGAATCCACGAATTTGTAACGGAGAACTAGATGTCCAAGAGATACAAGAAGTCAGCTAAGCCGTCCAAGCAAGAAGATCCTACGGAGCAGGTTGAAGAAAGCGAAGTGACTGCGGTAACCATTGCTGAACCTGACAAAGATGAGTCCTCTGAGAAAGTGGAGGAGTCTACTAAGAAGATCGATCTTCGTAAATTCAGCTCCCCGCGCACAGAGCGATCTACGGTAACTTCCAATGGTCGCTATCCTCCCGGGCTCCCGCTTCATAAAGAAACGACCTTGACTATGAGGGCCAGCCCGCGATTATTCCTGCCAAATGATGTCGCTTCTCTTCTTTTTGGCTGGATGTATTCACGTCATATTGAGATGAGCTGTTTCGGATCGGTTCAGAAACTCGGAGCCAATGATTTCGTGATCACAGCCGTGTATCTTCCGAAACAACAAGGCTCTGGGACCTCGACTGAAGTAGACGGTGCCGATATCTTCGAAATGATGAGAAGTCTCCGAGAGGAGAACGGCTGGAACGTGAATGAAGAGCCTCCTCTGCGCCTCTGGGCTCATAGTCATCCGAAAATGGGGGTGGGCTGGAGCACTAGTGACGAGATCAATTGTAAAGAGCTAGTTGCTGACTGGTTTATTAGCCTCTGCGTCGGTGACAACTTTTTGATCCGATGTAGGATCGATTTCAATATCCCATTTCAGGGTGTGATCGATAACGTACCGGTTTACTGCCTGCCATTCTTGCCCGAATTCAAGACGCAGCTTCAGGAAGAGGTAAAGGATAAGATTAAGACTCCTCCTAAGCTGGTTTCTCCCTCGAAAACGGTGGTTACTGCCTACCCGCGTAATAAATGGCTGCTGCCCGGTAGTGACGCTGACAGTGATGATTGGGAAGATCTCGAGCTTATAGATTTACGAGATACTATGGAGGAGGAAGTGGGATTCCCGCCTGCTCCGGCTAAAGAGCTCAGTCTATCCAATTCCAGAATGCGAGAACTACTTAAAGTCTGGGAAGCTTGTGACTCTGACGAGATACTCCAATACTTGGTGCTTATCCAGGAGTTCACAGATGACCCAGACCTAAGCGTTGCTTGTGACACATGGATTGCTACTCTAATCCAGTCTGATCAGGATGACAATTCGACGGAACTCGTCTGTAAGAAAGTCAAGGCTTTCTTGGAGGAACGAGAGGGGGTGGATTGATTTGGCAACCGTAACTGCTGAAGAAGCCGGACGTTATCTCCGGCAGTCAACCCTACTTGGACCGGAAAAGCTGCGTTTTCCGGTCACAGTGATTGGAGTCGGAGCTATCGGCTCTGCTACGGCTATGACTCTCTCTCAGATGGGCTGCCACAACCTTACCGTCTATGATGGGGATCTGATCGAGCTGCACAATGTCTCCAATCAATTTTGCCGATATGACTATGAGGGCCAGTTGAAGGTAGACTCCCTGAAATCTATCATTAAGACGCTCCTCGATCACGAGGTCCAAACTATCGGAGAGTTCTTCCAGGAACAGCACGCTGCTGGATTGCATGGCGTGGTTATTTCCGGGGTCGATAACATGCAGATCAGGAAGGATATCTGGAACTGGATCAAAGAAGAGCCTTTTCTAGAGCTGTATATCGACGGACGGATGGCTTCAGAGATCGGAGAAGTTTTTACAGTCAATCCGAAAAATCCATTCGAGGTACGTTTTTACGAGGAGTCGCTCTTCCCAGATGAAGAAGGCTCGCAACTTCCCTGCACCGCCCAGTCCATTATTTTCTGCCCGCAGATATTGGCTGGACTGATTGCCAGTCAGGTTAAGCGCTTCGCTCTTGGACACCGTACCTACAGTTGGCTTGTGATCAACCTGGTGGGAATGGGCATCCAAGCAGCGTTTAAGGACAAACCCGAGATCAAGGAGGATAACACATTACAGACACCCGAGCAGGAAGTACGTGAAGAAGAAAGTCTGATTTCCACTGACGAAGAAAGATAGGTGCTGCTATGACCCGTATCGGTGGTATCGCCATAGTCGTCGTTGTAGTCGCGATCACAGTTTTCGTAGCCTCATTGGTGCGCTCCCGAGATGATAACTCATCTCAGATGGAGGACTCTGCTTCAATCTCAGTTCCTCAGTTTCAGGCTGAGCCTGACAATGTTCCTGATGCTCTAAATGAGCTCCGAAACGTCACCAGACAGCAGCTGACAGAAGTACGCAAGCAGCTTGAGGAAACTCGTGTGGAGCTGGATAGCGTGAAGATGAGGCTTCTTCAAATTAAAGCCTCCACCACGTCACTCCGGCGTATGGAATGGTCGCTTCTCTTTCTGCTGTTAATATTTGCTTCTGGTGTGTTCTTTCGAGAGAAGGTGCTCGAATTTGCCGCTCGGATCTTATCAGGTAAGGATAAGAAACCAAACGAACCTATCAAAGCAACTGAAATTACCAAGCTCCCAGTTCGTGAAGAGCCAGTTGCCAGAGAAACCCCTCAGCGTAATCAGGAAGTATCGGAGGGACCTGGACTGACGCCGGCTGACGCGCCGGACGGGGCCTTCGATCTGCTCGATCTTGATATTCTCTCTGCTCTTGAAGGTGCCACAAGAGAGGCTCCTATCAGCTTTTCTTCTATCGTGGCATCTGTCATATTAGGGCACGAGCGCTCCGACGGAGATATCGTAATAGGGCAGGATCATTACCATGAAGACGGCCTTCGGAGCGAAGTTATGAAACGCCTGCAGATTATGAGGCAGACAGATCCTCCTATAGTCGACTACAAAAACAAGTATGGCTATTGGCTGGTGACCTGACTAGAAACGGAGCGGGCTCCTTTACTGAGAGCTGCGGTTTCTCTCACTTCAAGGAGCCCGCTTCTGTTGTATCTGGAAAACAGTGATGCTACAATGCGTGTATGAGGAAATTACTGATCAAAACAGCTGGCAGCCTTACTCTATCTCCAGCTGCGGACACAAGACTCTTTCGCCAAATCTATCGGAAGACACCCTTTTACAGCCGTGTCGCCGGGCGGCTATCTCCGATCAAACCGACTGGCCCGTATTTTAATATCAAACTAGGAGGGGATACCGTCGGACAGGTAGGTTTTGAAGCCGACTACGAACGACCCAATAAGATGCTATGGCTTCAGTATGGTGTGAGGGAAAAATACCGGAAGAAGGGCTATGGGCAACGCGCGGTCAGACTCGCCTTAGCAAGACTAAGACAGCAGGGTGACACCAGACAAGTATGGGCCACTGTCGATGAGGAAAATACTCCTTCTATCCGTCTTTTGCGCTCCGTGGGTTTTCAAGCGGCACCCAAATCGGACGATGAAGAGCTGCAGGAAGCCGGGCTACTCCATTCGAAGGAGTGGCGGTATCGCTATCTCGATTTCCCAAAAGATGCTCAGTTTCAGGCAGCTGGTATACCGTCTCGGAGCGAATATGGAGAATTGAAGGAGTTGAAGCCACTAGTTGGCGAGCTCACGCCCTGGGTTGTCAGTAAACATGAGGCAGAGAGGGCTGGAACGCACTATGATATCCGTATTCAGGGACCTGAGGGGCTATATAGCTGGGCTGCTCCGAAAGGGCTTCCGCAAACACCAGGTCTGAGTAGTCTGGCAATCCGTCAACCCATTCATGAGCCCAGACAATTGAGCTTTCAGGGTGAAATCGGAGAGGGCTACGGAAAAGGGCGTGTCACGCTAGACCGCACAGGAAGCGTTCTGTTGGACGAACTGAGCTATGACGACCAAGGGGCCGTCAAGGGTCTGAAATTCAGCTATGGCAGCGGTAGAGGCACTCCAGAGCGCTATCTGCTGACGCATGGGAAGGGAAAGAACTGGTATTTGGTCAATGTGACCCCCGATGTCACCCCTCAGGAGCTTGGTTACGAGAAACCTCATTACAAGACTATTGATAGAGATAAGCTGGAGGAACTGCTCGAGCAGGTTTCAGAAGAGCTCCCTATCTCGGCTAAACTCGACGGCGGCCTCAATCTTTTGCGCTTCCTAAAAGACCACGCCGAAGTTCTCAGTTACAGAACAACTACAAAGGGTGAGCCGATCTATCACACCGAGAGAATCGCTCCAGAGCTGCTCGCAAAAAGGGATATACCTAAAGAACTCTGGAATCGCGTTTTCTCGGGAGAAGTCTACGGTGTATCAGACGGAGCCATTCCCATTAACGAGCTGGGAGCAATACTCAATTCTGCTCTCGCGAGGGCTCGAGAGCGCATTCGGAAGGCAAACATCAACATACGCATGGCGCTGATCGAGGTTGTCCCTGGTAACGAGAACATAGATGAGAAACGTCGGCAGGAGCTAATCAGGACAGCGATCGAGACTCTCCCCCAGTTTCTCTCCGAACCTCCAACAGCTACCAATCCGCAGGAAGCCAAAAAGCTGACGAAGCTGATCTTGACAGGTCACCATCCGCTCACGAGAGAAGGGCTGGTGCTGACCTTATCAGATGGCCGAAAAGTGAAGTTTAAACCAGTTCACGAGCATGACGTGATTGTCACTCGTGTTCTGCCCGGAAAGGGGCGCCTAGAGGGAATGGGAGCTGGGGCAATTGAGTATACGCTCGTTCCAGGCGGACCTCCGGTAGGAAATGTCGGTACCGGAAAGCAGCTGACGGATGCTCTGCGCCGAGAAATCTGGGAAAACAGGGATGATCTGGTCGGCTCAGTTATTAAACTTGAATCTCAGGGTCAATTTCCTAGCGGCGCCTTTCGTTCTCCATCGCTGCTCTCAATTTACACCGACTATCCGACCACGCAGAGCGGAAAGAAATACTGGGGTCCCGAAATAGCTTCGAGAATAACTAGTGGAAATTGACGAGCTAAGACAGCTTATCGCAGAACGAAGAAGGATGCTTAATCGAAGGAAGTTTCATCCGAGAAGCTATCTCCTCGGGCTTAGTTTAGATGAAGAAAACCCTCCAGAACGAGCACTTGTCCTCCAGCCTCCTCACGGACAGAAGGCAGTAGAAGGTGAAAAGATCGTACTTATTTCAGATCGTGCTCTCAAGCACGCCAATGAGAACCTCTATCTCGTAGAAGACGGAAAAATCTACGGTATCGTTCGATTCGGAGAGGAAGAACTCTGGAAGGAAGCCCAGCTATCTGAGACTGAAAATGAACATGGCATCCTTCCACAGGAAAGAAAAGTTCGTTGGCCAGATTGTTCACAGTTTCACGCGTATAAGCTCTTCCTTGTTCAAGACTTTCCGCAACCCGTTCGTGTCAAACGGACCGATGGCCCTTATCCGGCTATCACCGACGACATTTGGTGAGTCTCGTCTGTTTCTTCCTTCATCATTTTACGGGAGAATCGCTCTATGTACCCTTTTAACAGGTTTTTCAATTTTATAGCCGACGACCTACCGCGTCTGGAGCTCGACCCGAAAGCGCTCTGTACCTGTCCGACAGAGATGTTTGAGGACGGCTGCCCATTCTACGGTGGCGATAAGTCGCCAGGATGTCCACCGACTGGACGCCCTATCTTCTCCTTGATGCGCCCTCCTTATTCCGTGCACATGGCTATCATTCTTCAACCCACCTGGAAGGAGGAGTCGTTTATTGACCGCATCCGACTGGATTGTGCAATTAGCTGTCAAATTGACGGAGAGGCCCTCCTTGAATTTTACAAATGGCAGTCAGAAACTGATGAAGTCCGAGACTACCGGACTATTCACCCTGTAGCAGCTGGAGTCGATACCATGAAGCTTAGGAAGAGGGTAGGTTTTACTACCATTCCGAGGTTAAAGGGACAGAACGGTCTTTTCTCTGAGCGTCTCTTGGTCTGTATCGGTGGGTACAGATCATTTTTCCCGCGTGAGGCTCTTCTTGTTGGACCGAATTTCAGCCCTGATGAGCAGCGAGTCGAGAATGATGGCAGCGGGTAGTTCGAGGGATCATGTAATAACCTAGAGTAAGAGGGAGCATTATGGATGCAGCACGGTGGTGGATTGTCGCTGACGTCATAGACGCGCCAAACAGAACCTTCGTGAGAGTGATCAGTGAAGAACTCTGCCGGAATCTTGAAGACGCAATCCAGTTCGCAGATGCCGATCTACTCGGTGCTGGAGAGGAAAATTGGGAAGCACCTTTGGTTATCTGCCGTGCAGTGCCTATCTATGCTATGATCAGAAAGGATGGTGAAAACAAGCTATTTCAGATCACGATCAGAGAGGGTGACGAAGAAGTCGTAGTCAAATTCGGAAATCAGGTCCCTCTGATTCAGGAAGAGGAGACAGACCCCGAAGTACCAGAGTAAATATCAGTCAAACTGTGGTACTGTATCACCTATCCGAGGTGATATAGTGCCCAGGAAGAATGTAACTACCTGCCTTGCTAGATCATCCCGTCGTCTGTAGTTGATTCTATCAGTGCCGCTTGTATCCACCGAGATTACTAGAAAAAGGAGGGCTAACATGCCCGACAAACAGCTATTTGCACGTGCTTACTACGTTCCAATGAACAAAGCTTTCCTTCTAGCTCCAGGATTTTGCAGCTCCATGGAGGAGGCACTGGCTGAAGCTGAAAAATCAATAAAGGAGAGTTGCCACCTTAAGAAGGAGAGAATCTACCGACTAGTGCCTGTGGCGCAGATAATGGAAGACAGCCAGGGTAGGGTACGCATTAGAAAGTCTTAAAGAACTCAGGAGGAGAGTCATGCCAAACTTCTTCCTACCAGTGGGGTGGGACTGTGAGAACGTATTTCGCCCGGATCCTTCACCTTCTATAAAGATCGTTAATCTTGAAAGAGATCCGTGGCTCGTTGACTCTTGCACAGAAGCGCACCAGCTGCGGGGACTGCGTGGTTTTAACCGCTGGCGTGACTTAATCGGCTACGAAGAGGGTAGCTTGGGGGAAGCTGGTGACCTAGTGGCTGCGGAGTACCTTGCTATGCCGCTTTATGCGCCCGGCTCTGTTTCACTTCGCGAGGACTCTACGCGATATTGCTGGGTCTTCGTGGTAGATGGCCGCTCTGATGACTCCGTTCGTTCGATGGTAAAGGCTATACTTGACATCTCGGGAGATGCAAATGCATTGCCACCTCGTTTTTTCCTGAGGTTGGGTCGAGACGAGCCAGCAACAACCTGCTGTTTCATTTCTAGCAAATTCCGTGGCGCACTGAGCGACAGTATCGTAGTCTGCCATCCAGACAGAGCTAGTTTTTTCCGGGTAGCACTCCAGGTTTCTAGCTCTTCGCGTTGCCATAAGGAAATAGTTCAAACAGCCTTTTGGAGCAGGGGAGGTAAAACAAAATGAGCGGTGATTCTCTGGCCAGAATGCTGGATAGCGGATTTCTATCACCGAATGATTATAGGGCTGGATATCTTGTAGAGATCAGCAGTAAAGGGGAGATAAAGGTCACCTATAGCCCATGGATGCGCGCTCCTGATGAGACATACCTATTGCAGCGTTGGTCAGTTTATCCACGTACAGATTTAATGCATGGTAACTTTGAAGAAACTACCGAACTCCTGGAGGGTTTGAAAAGAAGGTACGACTACACAAGAAAGATGGAGAACTCCAGAGGCAATTGTCGCATTCTGCCTTGTCTCTCACAGTATTTCTGTATGATCTGCGTTAGGCATGCAGCCGCTCACTTTATCGGGTCCGCTCAGCAGTTAGCTCTTCTCGTGCATGAACAAGTTCGTAAAAGGTTTGGGCTGGAAATCTCGCGCCTTATGCTCCAGACCGCATATTCGGCTTATTCTGTTTTCGCGTTTGAGCGAAGAGACAAAATACAGGAAGACTGCTTTATAGAACTACAAGGAGAAAACAGCAACAGGTCCCTTGGCCGCGTGCCCAACGATTTTTTCCATGGCTTTCGCTTTCTAGCGACTCCTATACAAACTAGATTCTGGAAAATCGGAGCTTGCTGACAGGGTCTCTGAACTGAAAGGGAACTGGAGATGGATATAAAGGAGTTCGGAAGAAGGTTAAAGAACCTTCGGGAGGAGCTCGGCCTCACACAGGAAGAGATGGCTAAAGAGATGGCCGACGTGACCCAGTCAGCTATTTCCTCCTATGAGCGGAGTCTACATATGCCGTCAATTCGCTTTCTGTTCAAACTGGAAGAGACTTTTGGAGTGAATATTGGGTCGCTCTTTTGCACGAATGAAGCATCAAATGAGGTAAGCCTTAAAGAGAAACCTGGAGTTCTTAGGTTCCGTCTCAGCGGTGAGATTACTCTTCCACCAACATTGGATATAACAGAGGAGGATTAAATGATGGAAACTAATGCCAAAGACTTTAAGCTGCCGAACGAGTTATTAGATGATGAGGAGAAGCTCATCTTCTTTTCACTAGAAGATAAACTGGTGGCAGAAGAGGCGAGCTTTGATCCAGATTTAGACAGTATAGAAGACTTGATTTCTGCTGTCGCACAAGAGTTCGAAGATGCTCTACGGCATTCGTCTTCTCGGGGTGAGGACTTTGAAGGTTATAAGGAGGTAGTCTTTCACTGTCGGTCAATCAGTGTACCTATCGCTACATTGGAAATCATAGGAGGGAAGGTGTTTGTAACTCGTGTGGAGCCTGAGGGGGGCTGAGAATGGATATACCGAGAGAAGAAAACTCGCCTCTGCTTGATCCGATGTTGAAGATTCTTCGAGAAATACTTGGACACAAGGATCCACCGCGTTGTCTTGCCTATGTTCTTAGGTCTATCATCGAAGCCAGTCTCGGGAGGAAACCAGACTATGCTACTCTTCTCCGGACTCTCGGCGTTTTGAGAGCTATCGAGGCTGAGTTCGTCCGACACTTTCTGCTCCCGATGCATGACCAGTTTTTTAACGAGAGGGGCGGGAATGAATGAAGGGAATGTGGATTTTCTCCGTGTGACAGAAGCCCAAGTTACTCGTTTTCTTGAACTCGCTTGCTTTGATACTAAAAATTTTGCCGCCTATCTATGCCCGTCTCAGTCTGTGCTCGAGCTGGAGGAGAAAGTCGGACCTACACAGCTCCGTCAGGGTACTGGAGATTTTTGGCAAATCTGCAAGGACGGGCGCCTCACAGGCGCCCATGTATTCCCAAACCAGAGAACCGGGGATTCTCTCTATCTTTCCGAAGATGTTGAATGGAAGAAGATCTACCAGATGTCATCCGAAGGCGACGTCTTGAGAGGGACGCTGCGCTTCAAAGCCGACGGTTTTGAAAAGGATGTCGAAGTATCTAAGGCTGTCCAGGATGAGTACCCAATCAGTTTGGGAGATTGGGATATCCCTGTTTTACCTCTTGCGTTAGCACGATCTGCGCGCTTCGAGTTGACAAACATATCTCCCATCCGTCTAAAGTATCTTAATACTCGCATTCTAGCGATGTCTGGAGCTCCACGGCATTTCTGGCCGTCAAAGGTCAAAATAGACCACGATACGCTGGGTGAAGAAGCTGGAGTGGTGATAGAAGATTTGCAGAGGAGCGTCCTTGCCAAGATCTACCGCCAAGAGATTTGGGAGAAACTTTACCCCAATATCCGCTGGAATGAAGATCTACTTGTGTTTCTCTACTTGCTAAGGCGGACAGCTTGAAATGGGCAGTCAAGCTTGATTTCAGAAAGGCCTGGTTGGAGTAAGCCTATGGTAAGCAGAGTTGAAAAAGGATACCGTTTCCCATTCATCATGGTCTGGGAATGCTGCGGACATCTGTGGGAGCTGATCATCAGCCCCCGTTTTCCCGAGCGTCTGGACGCACGACCGGTGTGTCCTAGCTGCGGGAATATCGGAGCTACAGCCCGTCAGCTGAAGAATCTCTTGAGAAAGAAAGGAAGAGATTGAATTTCGAAGTTGAAACGTGGAAGGACGAACTGACAGGAGAAATTCATATTCGACTGAATACGGTTTTAACCATAGATCCATCTGGTTTGATCACCGACGTAAGACCTGGAGCGTGGCTGAGATTTTGTTCGCTTCTGAGAACAGCAGAGGGTAGCCGTCGCATCAGCGATTATCTTCGCGCCCTAACCGATTTGGCAGAGACGATGGAGACGGATGAAGACTTCCATCTTCCTCTCCCAGAGGTCGTAACCAGTACGAATGTCTCGGAAGACCGAGATACCGGGTTGTAAGACGCAGGCTGACATGGAGACAGCCGGCGAGTCAGTGAACACATCTTGTAAACCAGTGAAGGAGAAGTTCAGATGGCACGTAAGAAGATCACAAGTGAGTTTGCTGTGGTTCCAGCTGACGAGCTGAATGAGATAATCCTCCACAGTGGTTTTGTGGGTACTTCGGAAGGACACAAATGGATTGACCGAGAGGGGTCAGAGAACGAGGTTTATCAGGTGATTATTCTTCGCGGGCCGCGCGTCCGAGTGAAGAAAGAGATAGTTAGTAAACTCGTGGCAGAAGAAGAGCCTGAGGAAGAACCTGATGAGTGATCCTACCGATGCGGTCCGGATAAGGTGTCCTAGGTGCGGGAAGATGGCGCCCTTCTTCTTTACCGAAGGCACTATTTCTAAGCAGTGCTCTTGCGGCTGTATCTTCAAGGTTGAGTTTGGAACTGATACCCGCAAATCGTTCCGAGGCGTAACGGATGAGGAGGACGATGATCAGAAAGAGAAAAAGAGCCAGGAGGAGCTTGCTGTCTCAGACGAACTGAATTTTTAGCGTGGGTTGTCTAACTGAAGATTTTTGATAGAGGAGGCAAAGAAAGATGGAGCAGAATAGCAAAAAGGAGAATCCTGCACGGAATTACTATCCTCCTGGCTCGGATGAAGCACTAGCGCATGGATGCCGATGTCCTATATTGGATAACGCCCATGGTCTTGGCTACATGGGCGGGGCGAAGGATGAAGAAGGCCATACTGTCTATGTGGTTAGCGTAAACTGCCCCCTGCACGGTCTAAAAATGAGGAAAACGCGGGTAGTGAATTGTAAAAAGGAACCCTACGACGTCTATATCGGACGACCAAGCAAATGGGGCAATCCTTACCGAATAGGCCCAGACGGCAGTCGAGAAGAGGTTATAGAGAAATATCGCAGGCACCTTTTGAATCAGCCAGAGCTTCTTGCAGATCTCGATGAATTGCGTGGAAAAGTCCTTGGTTGCTGGTGTGCACCGCAAGCTTGTCATGGAGATGTTCTTGTAGAACTATTGGAGAAGAAAGGATCAGAGAATGAATGAACCCCAGCTCAAGGATCTGGATCTACGGAAATTGATGGGTTCCATAGTGACCGTGCGAGCCATTCTGAAACGATATACCGAATATCGTGATGGCAAGATCTTCCGCGGTTGGAAACGCTTGATGGTAGATATACCCGGGCACCGCCACCCGTATGCTGGTTGGATAACCGGTTTCCGTCGTCTTCAGGAAGGCTGGCGCCAGTATGACTATGAAGCTGCCTTCTGCTCCAATTATGCTGATGTATATCTTGATCCAACCAATACGGTTCAGTGCGCTCTAGTAGTATTCTGGCCGACGATGAACCCGGTCCCAGTCAGATTGGATGACTTTGAATTGGGAGGAGAACCTGAACACCCTTCGACGAGGGCTTACAGACTCTGGGCCAAACAATATCCAAAAGAGGCGGAGCGGTTCAGGGTAGACATGCGAAGGATTATGGCTGACTACCCCCGTGATGAGAAGGGGAGGTGGACAAAGTGCGAAAAACCGTAGCTGTGGATCTTGACGGAGTCATCGCGCGCTATGACAAATGGGTGGGCCTAGATCATTTTGGGGACCCGTTACCTGGTAGCCGAGAGTTCTTGACCACGTTGCGAGCACAGTATAATGTGCTGATTTTTACTACTAGGTGCTGCGAAGAGCTTGCCGGCGGGGAAAAAGCTCCATTTCTCGTAAAGAGGGTGCGCGAATATTTAGAGAAACATGACCTACCTTATGACGAGATATGGGCTGGACAGGGAAAGCCCATCTATGTTGCTCTGGTAGATGACCGGTCGATATCATGCCGACCTCAGGTTGACTCAAGAGCATTCGAAAAAACGCTTGAGAAAGTGCGAGAACTGGCTGGTGTGGCTTCCGGGACTGATGATATCTGGGACGAGGAGTCCTTGCTATGACTGATAAGGTTGAGAATGGCTATACAGCACTCACAGAGCAGTTTGACAAGGAGACCTTCCGTTACATCAACGAGATTTTTGGCTGCGCCTGCTTTCCAGATCTTCTGGAAAGGAAGTTGTTTCCGAATGCCAAGGAACTAACGGAGAGCCAGGCGGTCTTCAACTTCGTTCGTAACTATCTAATTCGCTTCGATTTGAAAGACCCTGGAATTTCCGTTGTTAGCGTGGGAGACGGTTCTACACCACGCACGGCAGCTCTTTTTGCCTTCAGAACTGCTTGGGCAGCCTACAGCATTGATCCTCGTCTTCGAGCGGAGAAATCCTGGAGGACGGACCGGCTCAATCTCATCAAAAGTGTAGTAGAAGAGGTGAATCTGTCTTTTGAACGCGTGGTGATTGTTGCAGTTCACTCTCACGCGCATCTGAAGGCCGTTGTAGAGCAAATACAGGGCGAAGACAGGGCTTTGGTCGTGATGCCCTGCTGTGTGCCTCAGACGCTTCCTACGGAGCCAGACTACGACTTCGTTGATCCAGGGGTTTGGTCGCCTAAAAATCGTATCCTAGCCTGGTCTCGAATCTAGTAGAGGTTAGGTCAAACGTTCAAAGTCGGATAAGACAAAACTCTCATAAGAAAGGAGTAACGTACTGTAAATGCCGTCTCTGGTCCTGAGAGGTAATCTGAAAATGGGCCCAGAGGTCCTCATGTTTAACCTGCCACCGTTGAAAACCTGCATGCCTAGTGCGTGGTGTCTACACGGTGACAATGGCAAGCCGATGTGTTATGCCATGCGGAAACGAAGTGCTTGGCCCAATGTCAAGATGGGCAATGAATGGAGGTACCGGCAGTCCCTCAAGGCTGATTTTGTTAGCCGTATGACAGCATTGCTGTCCAGGACGGATAAGCAATACTTCAGAATTCACGCCAGCGGGGACTTTTACTCGGAAGAATACGTCGAGAAATGGGTCGAAATATGCAGCGCATGTCCTCATCTCATTTTCAGAGCACCGACCCGTAGACGAGATCTCACTGAGGCTATCCGCAAGCTCGCGTCACTCAAGAATGTGGTTATCCGAGAAAGCTTGGATACCGAGAGGACCGAGCCGACGATGGGACTGCCGGTAGCGGCAATTGAGGGTTTGGGATCAGCCGTCCACGACGGCTATATCCAATGTGTAGATAGCTGCAGCCAGTGTGGTCACAAATGCTGGCTAAACCCCGAGAGAGACGTCGTATTCCCACTCCTTCTTTAGTAGAAAGAGGCTTATGAGTACAGCAGAAGTCAACAGACTGGAAGTCTTAAAGACGATGAATGATTTCAGGGCGGAGACAATGTGTCCTAACTGTAGATCGGTAAGGATTGTGACGCGCGAGCATCTTGCAAATGACGAATGTGCATGTTTCAATTCTTCCAACGTGAAAGAACTGCCTCCCATTGAGCATTTAGGAAGATACTGCAGCACTTGCGGTCACTGGTGGCCCGAGAGAACAGTACCTCAGTCTATAGAGATGGCTTTGGCTGGTGTGACGGTAAATCAGGCACCCGCACTTAGTTTTGAAGAAGTTGAAGAGCCTCCTTTGGAGATTGATGTCTGGTCATTTCCGACAGTGAAAGAGCGTGATGCCGAAAACTGGCCCCCGGTGGGTACGCTGCTTATCGGTCAGTATACCTCTCTGATTGATGGCAGTTGGGTGGACGAGCTCTTTTGCGCACAAGTCTTGGAGCAGCCGAAAAGACGGAATGGCAGCGGGAGATTGTGCATAGAAAGGGGCCAAGACTATGCAGGGACAATTGTATGCAGTCTTTCCTCTGCTGCTTCGGTGGCTACCGCACGCGCTCGAGGCGGTTTGTTAGCTAGCCATAACCAGGGAACTCAGAATGGATGGGAGTTCTGGCGCGTCTATGCCGAAGGTTATGGAGAGCCTGAAGATGTGGCTAGAACTTATCCTGAACTTTTAGAAGCTATACCGAAGGTGCTCAAGGTCAACCCGAACACTGCTTCGGAGGAAGAGCTCCTGCGTCTTCCTGGTTTTGGCCCGTGGTTGGTAGGAAAGCTCATGAGGCTGCGGGACAAATATCCGCTGACTCGGAAAAACATTTATTCTATCCATGGAATTGGCGCTGAGACTCGAAAGAAGATTGAGCGCCACCTTGTATTTGATGACTAACTGACTCGGAGGGAACTCGTAGGAATTGCTGGTTGAGACAGCACTCTAGCGAGTTCCCTTCTTTCTCATTTTGAGGGGAAATCATGCTTTCTCACCGACCCTGTGTACAGTGTGGTTATTGTTGCACGGTTGCTCCGTGCCCGTTCGGGGATGGTATACCATGCCGCTTTTTAACGCCCGAGATGCTCTGCTCTCGCTACGAAGAGATAAGGATGCTACCCGGTTCAAACATTTCTCCTGCTTTCGGAACCGGTTGCAGCAGTCCTATTGGCAATGAAATGCGAGTGCAGAAAATCAAGAAGCTCTTAGAAGAGAAAACCAATCTCGATTTGCTTAATCTCAAGAAGAAGGAATCGCGGAGAAAGCGAAATGATGACTGAAGATATCGAAATTGGAGCGCGCTGCTCATTTGATACTCTTGAGCAGTTGAAAGCGCGCCTGGATCTTCCTTACCACATAGAGTTGGCCCTACCGCATTATCGAGAGAACTGGCAAAGTCTCCGTCCAGATCTAGAGAAGGTGGAAGGGATTGTCACGCATGCTGGAGTGAGGGTACTTAGCGTTCATGCTCCAGGAATCCCTCTCATGAAAACTGACTACTCCGAACTCTTGGAGATTATGGATCTTGCCGCCCATTTGGGTGATAAAATGGTTGTGACCTTCCATCCAGAAAAGAGCAACCATAACAAACGAGATCGAAAGCGCCTAGAGGAGTTGATGGACCGACTTCGTGTGGAAAGCGGTGCCATCCCCTCTATTGAGACATTCTTGGGAAAAACTCGGATTCTACCCTTTTCCGAGATGCCGTCTAACTTCTATATCACTCTCGATACTTCTCATGTGAGTACGGAAGACGCACAACTCTTTGTTCTTGAGCACGCAGAAAACTTAGCTGTTGTGCACTTATCTCGAAGGAATGGAAAGCAAGGACACCAGCCGTTCGGAGGGGACGAACTCTGGCTTGTCAATCTTCTCGTAGAGAAAAAGTGGAGAGGTCCTATCATTCTGGAATATCTTAGAGAATATCATGTGCGTTATGCTAATGATGTACACATACTTGATAGGATTGTGGCCGGATTGATTGAGTCAAGCTGGTAGTACTGGCTGCCCTAGGATCTAAAAGGAGAATAAAATGTTGTGGTGGATAGTCGTCGTGATTGTAGCTTCCATCTTGTTGGTTGGAGGATTCATCTGGCGCGCACTGTGCGGGCTTAATCGAATCCTCAATGACTTTCTCGAAGACCTTTGGATCATTTAGTATGGAGCGAGGGTGGTAAAATGAATATTTACTATGAAGCAGCGATGAGATTGGAGAAGGGACTTGAGCTCGAGAAGATCCCTCCGGAGAACGGCGCTGAATTGGCCGCAGATCTCGATCTGCTAGGTTTTTTCGCTTACGGCTTCATAGTGCCTCAAGATCTTGTCGAAGAGCATTATGCAGCTAGGCTGGAAGGTTACCAGCAGTGTATTGACGGGAAACGCCCTGAGTGTGACTGCGCGCTTAATTCACGAGGGGAAGCTATCGACCTCGAGAGGCTGCTCTGCTCTTCAATGAGGGATCTCCTTGGCACTCTAGGACCTCCGCCAATCTGGGAAGCACTGATTCTCATGCAGACCATCAAGGACATGCCTGGCCTATCTCGTGAGGGCGCTCTCGAGTTCTGGGGTCTGATTATCATACAGACCAAAATACTCTTTGGGCCCGGTGGAAAGTACGAGCACTTCGGTGAAGAACACGAGATTCCAATCCCGTCGGAAATTCCCGAGCCGACAGATGAAGATGGGATTGGAGGATGGCCGAAGTTCATTCGTCGCTTCATATCCTTCAACTAAGGAGCAAAAGGTGAAGAGCACCGCTATGAGCCCGCACGATATTCAAAACGACATGGCTTATTGGTGGCCAAAGCTCGCCGAATCGGGCGTACCCGCTCCTGAGACTCGATTAGTGACCAGTAAAGGGTGCCTTATTGACCTGCTCGATGGAAAAAACCCAGAGGGCTGGCGCCAGTTTCTTTCTGACCTCCATGACGCTGCTGAAGCAGTGGGCGGCTACCCGATCTTCCTGAGGACAGGGCATTTTTCAGGAAAGCATCGATGGAAAGACACGTGCTATGTGGAATCTCAGCAGCAGCTCTCTCAGCACGTCTTTAATCTAGTCGAGGAGAGCTGTATAGCTGATATCATTGGTCTGCCCACTAAGAACTGGGCTGTCCGCCGCCTCATACACCCGGCTAAGAATCACGAGCACCGGACTCGAATGGGGAGGCCCCTTGTACCAGAACGGCGCTGCTTCTTTTGGAACGGAGAGACAATCTGTCACCATCCTTACTGGCCTCCTGACTCTATGGACACGCCGGAAAATGCTAGTGTGATCGTCCAGTTGAATGACTGGACCGAAAGTTCGGACAGCATTTTAGAGCAGCTGACCGAGAAAGTCGCTCAGCATTTCGAAGGCTACTGGAGTCTTGATTGGCTTTATAATCAGGGAACCTGGTACGCAATTGACATGGCTTTAGGTAATGACAGCTGGCACTGGCCTGGCTGTCGCGCGCGCTCTCTATCACAGATTGCTGCTCGATGTTCTCGATGCGGTCGCAAAACGGTGTGTTCCTGGTCTCGGGATCCGGTTATTAGCGAGGTTCATCCAGAAGACCCGCCCTCTCCGTGGGGGCACTGGTGTGAGTATTGTTTGGAGGAAAGATATGGCGAAATCTGACCAGAAACGGTTCAGACGTTGTCAATGTGGGAAGGAGATGTCACCTGGGAATGGTTGTCTCTTCAACTTTTTCGAGACGAAGTCTGGGAAAGAGTTGGAACGAATTCCGCATAGTGAGCAAGAATTCTGCAATGACTGTAATGTTGGCTTTGGCCAATATCACCACAGTGAGTGCAATGTTGAGCGCTGCCCACATTGCGGTCAGCAAGCATTAGGCTGCGAGGAGCTGATAGCGCTTCTTGTGGTCAAGGGGAGCTGATCCATGCGACTAGAGGATTTGAAGAAAAGTATCCAGAGGGTGAGATCCGCGGTTTGCGGCTATTCTTACGTTCCTGAGCGGTCTAACACTGGAGAACCAAACGATGAGGAGGCGGATATCACCGATTTTCTGGCTGATCTACGGCATCTCTGCGCCGAGGAAGGTTTGGACTTTGATACTCTAGACAAAAGAGCTGCCCATCATTTTAGTACTGAGAGGACAAGCTGCCTCCTATCTAATGGCTTACATTTTAGCCAGATAGATGCACAGCTGCTGGAGAAGCAGGCATCTATTCTCGGTGCGATTGTCTATGATGACATGCACCCCGACGAAGATGAGCGCTTGTGTCTGGCAGGTCTTTGGGAGCTAGCGCACGCTCTTCTTGATCAGATAGAAGACGCACAAACTTGAGGATTAGCTTAGAAGAGCGAAGCAGTTTCTTGCATCTTCTTTAGGAATGGAGGGAAAGAATGAGGTTTCTTCCAGCAACCAAGATCGTCCAGCTCCCTAACGGTAGTTGGGCGAAAGTTGACTTCTGTGTGAACACGGATCGAATTATAACGTTTCTTCAACTTACGGAGGATGAAAGCGAGGAATACATGCACGGGGCTAGAACTGAGCTCTGGCTGGATTTCTCCGGCCAACCTGATGATCCCATCAGCAGCTCCGGATCTGGCACGCTTATATTGATTTCTCAGTCCGTGCGTGACGTGAAAGAGGCAATTGAAGCAATGGGCCGTTTAAACATAGCTGCGTATGGTATTGATCAATGGCTGTCCGTCATCCATAGGGATCTGATGGAGATCTGTAAATCGCTCGATTCTACAAAATACGATTCGGAGTCTCCTCCTTCTCCTACAGACTAGGATGTTGAACGCGGATCTACCTGGTAGAAGCGCGGCTTATTATAGCCTGTTCAGGGTTAAAGCTGAGCTAAAATACGTCGCCTGGCGGGTTATAATAAACCGTGAGTGTTGTTCTCACCTATCACCATCCGCTTGCAGAGAATCGCGGACGAACCGGGAGAGCGCACTCTTTTGACTTGTCTCGTTTTGATATGCACACCTTTTAGGAGGGTGAAGTAATGCGCACGTTTGGCAGATTTCTCCTGCTCGTCAGTGTCGGCTTGTGGGCTTTGTTTGCAGCCACTCTTTTAGCTTCGGAGTTTATGAAGGAAGCTTACTTTGAGAAATACAGTAGTTCCGGAGCGGCTTTCATGGGAGGTCTCACCGGAGAGTCAAAACGCGATGAGAACGTGATCAATGCCACGATATGGCTCAGTCGAGCTGCATTGGTAGGAGGCGTTCTCACCTTTATCACCGGTACGGCCGGAGCAATTGTCGGAAAGAACTAAGACAGACTGGAAAGAGAGACGGACCCTAGGGCTCTGAAGAGCCCGTAGGCAGGGTGGAGAGGTCTCGGTGCCTACCCGAAACCTCGGAAGAAGGAGATTGAAAACGCCCCTTCTTCCTTCAGAGTGAATATACGCTCGGTGCCCGATCAAATGCCCAATGGCCAATTAGAGGAGATCGGGACCGTCTCTCTGTCTTTTTCTTTCTTCTTCATATGGAGGTGAAATACATGGAATTCGTCAGCGGCGGTGAGGAGCTTTGTGGCGCTCTTGGCTGTATTATGCGGGTATTGGATGATGTTCCTCCCAAATCCGAGCTTTTCCTGGTCAAACTGCAGGTTGAGGAAGGTTCGGCTAATCTTTTGGCGGCAGATGAGAATGGGACAGTCCTGAGCTTGAGAGTTCAGAACGTAAACAACGGAGAGGATGCGGAAGATGGTGTAGTCTTTTTACCGCCCAGCCATCTAGATCTCTTTCTCCGAACGGTGGGTGCTGAGAGTATAAAGGTCCGAGAAATGGAAGACAGAACAGTTTTTGAGACTCATGACAGCAGTTTGAGCCTCCGAAGTTTGAATCTACCCTCGACTTTCCCGGGCATTCCAAACTCTCTGTCAGGTGCGGTAGAGTTGGAGCTTAATTCGAAAATTCTCAGAGATATGATCCTTCGTGTTGTTTCAGCATCCTCTATGGAAGATGATGAAGAAGAGGAAGCATCGCTAGCACTTCAAGGTGTCTTATTCGTCATAGGGAAGGACGGCTCGCTTGAACTAGTCGCTTCTGACGGCTCTTATCTGGCACGCGCTCGTCGTAACGCGGTCCTACCGAAAGGAGAAGAGCGCAGGTTTATCATCCCATCTGCTATAGCGCATCAGCTGGTAAGCTTATCAGAGTACACGTGTGGAAATTCATTTATGCAGCTGTTCGTATCCAAAGAGCGGCTCGTAGTCGAGAATTCGGAGTTCATCCTCACGTGCCCTCTCATCCAGCAGCCATTTCCAGATTACCGCGAAGTTATCTCTTCGACGCTGTCTGCCGAAGGAGGAGAGGAGGTTTGTCTACCAGTGACTCAGATGAAGGATGCGCTCCGGCGTATCCAGCCGCTGTGGGGCAGCTTCTTCATTGATAAAGTGGACTGTCGATTCAATAAGGGGAGTTTGACCATTGCAGTAGCTCTCCCAGATGGAGGGGCATCAGAGATTCGAATAGCTCCAGTTGAGTATGAAGGAGAAGAGTTTTGTATCTCATTCAATCGCCGGCATCTGGAGAACACATTCTCAGCTATAGAAGAAGACCTTGTGATAGCGCGCTTTCTAGACGAGCGCGCCCCCTGTGCGATAACAGTTGTCGGGTTGACTAATGAGGATCGAAGCTACACATACATTTTAAGTCCTGTTGTTTTAGAAGACACCAGCGAGGCATCGAGAGAGTGAGAGGCAGGAGCCAGCCCAAGGCACCGTAATGCGCCTCGCGTAGGGGTAAAGCAGCAGGTCGGGCTGGCTTCTTCCGTCTCTTTTCTAGACTACATTTGCAGGCACGCCGGGATTGCGGATGACAGCCGGGAAAAGTCTTTGAGCAACCTTTACCAATGGTCAAGACCAGGGCGAACGAGGGTTGAAAAGGCTGAATCTAGGCTGTAGAATACAAGTGGGCGCGAAAGGGCTTCGACAGCTGCACGCGACCGTGGAAGAAGCATGCCGAGGTTGTCAGGAGGCCTCGTAAAACCCCTGGCAGGCACTAAACATGCCGAACCAATGTTAGCGGCTGCGTAAATGCAGCCTGCCTCCCGACGGACTCCGATAAGTAGGGAGGCAAAAGAATCGGATGCATTTCCTGGTTTTCAAGTAAAACCAGGTGGTTCCAAAGAGGGTCGTGACGATACGAGATCAAGGATTGTGCGAGCCTTGATTCGGTATCCTAATAGGAGCTAGATAGAGCCAGCTCCGGCATCACGACAAGTCTGTCCGACTTTAAAAGGACTAAGCATGTAGAAGAGACACGGAAGAGCAGTATGGACCGGGATTCGATTTCCCGCGCGTCCACCACTTTTACTATGCGGAAGAAGCTACAGTTAGTTCCTGGTGAAACTTGCTTGAGGCTAGTTGTGAGCCACCAGGACGCTGAGGAAGATGACCGAACCGTGTTGGAGGCCG
>Ga0315547_1000780_pt1 | contig 28666 bp, 49 predicted proteins | sample SalMarSW160240MG_2_FD_202542 | JGI IMG/M metagenome (GOLD analysis project Ga0315547, IMG submission 202542) | Salt marsh sediment microbial communities from the Plum Island Ecosystem LTER, Massachusetts, United States - Salt Marsh Sediment SW1601-240 ...
TTCCTTTAAAATTGGACCAGGTGACAAGCGAGAAAAACAATACCGAGTGTTTTATCAGTGTGAGAAATGCGGACATGGTGGCGAAGTAGAAGACGACTATCATAGAGCAGCACTATAACGGGTGGGCGACGACGATTGGTGGTGTCGTGTCGGACTGTAAATCCGATCCCACAGGGTAAACATTGGGGGTTCGAATCCCTCCCCACCCATATTTTTTTCTAGGGAGGTTGATATGTGGATTTTTGGCGTGGCCGTGATGGCTGTGTTGTTTTTCTTCATCTTCGGGAATCTGACGATGCGCTGGTCAAAGAGGTATCGGCGGATTGCCTGCAAGATCGGCTGGCATTCGTATCCGTCGTTTGACTCCACGGGATTCGATGGTTGCAGTCAACATGCCAGGTGCAAGTGGTGTGGATACGAGGGCATGATCGACAGCCAGGGAAACTTGTTCTGAAACGAGTCAAGGCGTATAATTTGGCTCCTGGAGGAAAGATGAAAACATTAGTGAAGAGCTTGGACGCTGTGCGCCAAGAGGGTATGATTAGCATCAGCTTGAGCGGAGCGGAGCTTGCGATCACAATCAATGCCCTCGACATGTATTCCAAAGAGAGTTCAAATCCGACGCTTAGAAAAACCGCAAAGAAGCTAGCGGACAAATTGCAGGGTAAGGCATCTAAGACGTAGGGCCGAGAGCGCGTTGCTGAGTTGTATAGCCAAATTCGGGGTGGGATCGAATCCACCCTGGCCAATATCTTTTTCCAGGGAGGTAGCCATGTTCTCAGAGGGTAGAGTCGTCCACGTCATGTCGTTGGTTACAAGGGCACGTGCGGAGCTTCGCCAAGCAATAATAGAAAACGATGAGCCAGTGACCACAGATGGATTCGGTCACACCTATGCACTGTTGGAGGAAGCCGAGAAGCACGCCCGGCTTGCCGATGTACCATTAGACGTGAACTCGGCGCATGTAGCCGCAGAATTTCTTGAGCGAATTGAAAAGAGAAAGGAAGGTGAGTAGATGCGTACACGGAGATTGGCAATCGCGTTCCTGGTACTGCTGCTGTGTAGCTGTGCCGGGATCAGCCGGAAGTGTTCTTCCTGGTGTGCTGATACGACGGGTGCTGACTGGATTGTGGTCCAGATGGACATGAACGGCCACGCCTTCCGGTGTTGGGAGCTTGAGGACGTATCCATTGCCAACGAAGAAAGCTCCGACGGCATTTACTGGAAGAGCGACGAAGGACATCTTGTCCATATTTCGGGGCTCTACAATCGGGTCCAGGTGAAGGGCGGTCATTGGGAAGATGGCTACCGCGAATTGGGCTTGACCAGAGATGCATGCCGGACTATACGTGAAAGACAGGATTTACTTACCAGACCGGAGGTAGTCCATGAAATTCTTCGTCAGCCGGAACGGACAACCGGAGACGGAAGTTAGTAAGGCGGAGTTTGTTCGAGCCGAGCGAGAGGCTGGGTTTTACCCACGGCTCGGTGGCACTTACCGGGATCTGGCTACGGACGGTTTCTCCAGCGCCACGCCTTTGGGTGGCCGAGAGATACGTGGCCGGATCGAGTCAGATCAGTCCGAGGGCGTGTAGCTCAACTGGTAGTAGCGCCCGGCTCATAACCGGATGGTTGCAGGTTCGAGTCCTGCCGCGCCCATTTTTATACCATGGGTTGTCTCGTGAGCGGAAAATTCCGAAGGAGGTCAAAGATGATAATTATAAATAGAGCATCATTCATAGCCTATACTCAGGGAGTCCTGATGGACTTCAAAGATGGCACTGGTGTTGTTGGAGACAATATCAATCACGAACGGGCCGAAGAAGCGCTGAACAACGGTGAGACAGTTGGACTCAGTGTTGGTGGTAAACTGTTTTCGACCATCGCACTGGACAAGGAAGCAGGTGAGTTCAGAGAGCAAGAAATATGTAACCCAACACCTGAAAGCTGAGTGGATGGTTGAGACTACCGACAGTCCGTTATCACGCAGACCGGAACGAGATCATAAGAGGTGTGAGAGATGCGGGAAACCAGCCGCCGTATGGGTGGTCGCAAATCCAGATGATCCAAGGAAGCGAAGAGTCATAGCCAGCTTGTGTTACGGATGTGCCGCAAAGGATGGTGAAGAAAAAGATAAGTCGCTATCGGCTAATGGTTAGGCCGCGAGGCTTTCAACCTCGTAACGGCGGGTTCGACTCCCCCTAGCGACATTTTGTCCCTATCGTCTAGTCTGGTCCAGGACGCCGGGCTCTCAATCCGGTAACCGTGGGTTCAAATCCCCGTAGGGACGTTTTCTCGGCACGGCTCTTGACACGCGGCGGAATGTAATGATTAAGCCAACGGTGTTAATACTGGAAGATATGACGGATCGCCAGGAGATCTTCCGCAAGAAACTACAGGACTGCACGGTGGTGATTGTGGAGGAAGTCTTCCGTGCGATCCAGGAACTTCGAGATCGCAGGTGGGATCACCTGTTCCTTGACCATGATCTCGGTGGGAAAATCATGGTGCCATCTGGTCCTGGCACCGGGTACGAGGTAGCTTGCTGGCTGGAGCTTCACCCGGACAAGAAACCACGGAACCCGACCATCGTGCATAGCCTCAATTTCACGGGATCCAAGAACATCAAGCGGGCCTTACCAGAAGCGATCTTGGCTCCTGGTTGTTGGGCTGGTCTCGGCACTGACTTTTTCCTTTCGTAAGCGGTGGTGTCCATAGCTCAATGGTAGAGCGCGGGGTTGTGGTCCCCGTAATGTGGGTTCGATTCCCTCTGGACACCCTTTATTTATATTGGGGCTTGACCTACGCGGTCCGATGGGCTACCCTGGCCGAAAACTACGAGGACTTGCCAATGAGAACTGAGTTAGGAATCAAGTTGAAGCTCTCCGAAACACTGGCCCTTGGCGGAGAATTCGGAAACCACAATTGGACGGAAGTGGACGACAGCCACGACCATGGAGACAGCCGGTTGTTCAAGATACCGGCCAGCGAAACCGATTACGAGATCGACCTGACAGGGGTGATTACCACGGCATCCTTAGTCGCTCTACGGACCAACCAGGATATCAACCTGAAGGTGAACAGCGATACCGCTACGGCCGTTGCTATTTCTGTCGTGAGCACGAATAGGTATGGCTACTTCCTTGCATCTGGAAACATCACGAAACTGTACATCACTACAGGTGGTACGAGTACAGAAGTGGTGCTTGGATTTGTTGGAGACGATTGATAGATGTCCGGCGTGGCTGAACTCGAACTCGTAATGCGAGTGTCGGAAGATCCCTCTGTACGGTTGGGAGATTTACAGGATACTCTGTGGGAAGAAAGCATACAGGGTGTTCACAGCATGAAATTTAAGTTGTGGATTCCTTCAGGCGGCAGCCCGATGCTGATTCCGATTTCTTCTCTGATAGATGATCCAAAGATTGTTATGTTGAAAATTGATGGAGAGGCGCTGGTCTATATTGGGAGTATTTCCAGCACCCCATACGCAATCGAGCCTGGTATTGGTCGGTATGCTTACTTCATCATTACGGCGGGAGCGGCTAGAATCCTTTATATCGATCCCATTACGGATCCCGGAGTTGAGGTAGTAATTTGTGCAACAGGGGACGAGTAAAAATGCAGAGCAATTTACAAATAACGTTTAAGTTATCAGAAAACCCGAGTCTTGCCGCAGGTGATCTGGCGAACTTCCAGTGGCTAGAGGAGATCACTGGTTTCAGGTATCTCGGCAGTGCGAACATACCACTTACAGGCAGTGCTACTCACTACATTATGCCATCAGCTTTCGTGCATAACCCTCAGTTGCTAATCATTAGATTTGACAAAGACGTGACTGTCCAGTTTTACGGTTATGTTTACGGCAACGGTCAGACATCTGGCCCAGTGCCTATACAAATCATGGACGAGCGGTATGGCTATGTGTTAATAACTGCTCCTCAACAAACTCAACAAGTAATAGTTACAACGACAGAGACCACGGAGGCTCTGTTTGCTTGTTTCGGAGATCCAGAATCATAGAAATGATCGCCATGCGTTGGTCTGATCCACCGTCTCTCCAGTGCATACTGTGGCGATCTTGGAGCCCTGCTGTAAATATTTTGCTCAACAGCGGGGCTTCACCTTTTATGATCAAATAGGTGGAGGCCGAAAATAGTGGGCAAAAAGCGAAGGACTATCCTAGTCCGGGGTGGAGAGTCACAAGAAGACGTGGCCAACAAAGCGAGGGAACTGTTGGCCTTCCGGCAACTTGGTTGGCTCAATGAGCAAATGGAATCGGAACTGGAAGAAATCGTAAAGTCTGCCGGGAAGCCAAGTGGACTGTCGAGGATCCAGAGTCACCGGGTCAGAATTCTTGAACAGACAATCCAGGGTCCTGAAAATCTCAGGTGGAAGTTGTATCAGGCCAACATACTTCTAAAGCGGAAGTCGGAAGAACTTGAGGATCGGCGTGAGATTCGCGGAAAAGGAATCTTGGTTGACGGGGTGGAGTGGAAAAGCCCCTGGAAATTCAAGACGGAGTACCAGATCAAATGCCCACGTCGAATATTGGGTGATAGACCTCTGACTATCCAAGAATGCCTAAACCACAAATGCGTTTGCCTACCACAGATGAAGGCCACCACAATCCTTGATTCCATCGTAGAAGCCCTGGACCGTGAAAATGGTTCCGAAGAGCAACCGGCAGAAAGTTCTTGACAAACCATTCCTACCGTGTTACCATAATTCTCAAGACGGTGGAAATTTACTCAGAAACAGGAGAGGAATACCAAGGTGCCCAGTAAGCGCTTTACTGCTTCATGGGGTAGGCTGAATGGACCTGTTTTTCTGCGTTTTACTACTGCTTATTTTATGTGGATTTTGGAATACGACAAAGAATTCATAGAAAGAGTTGCAATACTGGAGTATGCGACTGTGGATGACTTGGTGCCAGAAGACGAACCCGGCTGTTTATTTGATGTACGGTGAGGTTATCACATGTCTTGGAGCGATACCGGATCAAGGACTACCCCAGAGCAAGAGGAAGAGCAGCAAATTGCTGTCGAGTATGCTCAGATTTGCGAGAACCTAGTTGAGGATTCTCCCGTCACTAGAAGCGAACGTGAGTTCCTGGAGTCAGTATCCAGGCAGGCCCGTCGCCGGTCTAGGCTTACCGAAAAGCAGATCGATGCGGTGGACAAGATCAAAGAACGGATTGAGGAACGCGAGTTGAACCGTCAGGTCGGTCGCGATTGGGATTGGGACTAACGCACATGATTGCGCGAGAAAGCGAGGGACAAATGAGCGGGGTGAAGTATCCACAAGTGAGAGTTCAGTTGTTAGGTCAGGACGGAAACGCGATGGTCATAATGGCTCATGTTCGGAGGGCCATGCAGCGAGCCAGAATTCCACATGACGAAATCGACGCATATGTAAAGGAAGCCAAGAGCGGTGACTATGATCATCTACTTGCTGTAACGATGCGATGGGTTGATGTGGAGTAAGGCCAATGGACGACGACGTTATGCGGCACGAATTCTACTTAGCCAATCTACCAGCACTCAAGAGGCTATATGCTCATGCGAAGGATCGTGGGTTGTCCGAACGTGACTTCATGTTGGTGTGTATCGACGTGGATGATCCATCATGGACACATATCGTTGATGACCTGATGCCAGGTGAGAATTGGCAGCACTACCGTGGCCTGGGCGAGAAGCCAGTTGCCCGTGGTTCCGTCATGCGGGCTGGTATGGTCGAGCACTTGGCTGAGATGGTCCCGGCGATTGGACAGCTACTCCTGGATGGTCCTGGAGTGGGTGCGGCCCACGTGGTTGTCATGGCTGGTGGTGGCGCTTCGGTTTACTTGATGTGAGGAAATCATGGGCAAGATACTCGTTACAGGTGGTCCGGTCCACGCTCACCTGGACTCGGTGAAGATCGTCACCAACCGTTTCAAGGGCGGCCGCATGTTGCAATTAGCAGCCGATCTCGCAAGGGATCGGATGCCCCACGAAGTCATCTACCTGACAAGCAAGCACACTCCACCACCCGAGCAGCTACGATACGCCAGGCTGAAAATCCTCCAGCACAACGGCTTTGACGACTACATGGGTCAGGTCTTGGATCTCGCTCCCGACATGGACGCGGTGATCCTCGGTGCAGCAGTCTGTAACCTGATCCCGGACACACCCTGGAAGGATTCCAAGTTCCCGTCCCATGACTACAAGGAGGGGGATGAGATCCAGATCAAATTCAAAATCGCTCCGCGTGTGATCAACATGGTAAAGAACGTTGCCAAACGAACCACGCTGATCGGTTTCAAACTTCTGAGTAATGCCAATCACGAGGAATTGATCCGAGCAGCATATCAGATTGTTGCTGACAGTAAAGCAACCTTCGTAGTGGCCAATGACACTGCCGATCTCAACAGGAAGTTCATCGTCACCAGGGAGAGGTCGGTGATTTCAGCGGTAGAGAACGCCACCGACTCAGCCAGTAACGTGGTCATGTCGGACTTCATTGCTGGTGTGCTGGACGACAAACACTACCATACCATCATGCACGTAGACTTGTCGTACTTACGTTCCGAACAGCGCGAGAAAGCAACGGCTCGGTGGAAGGAACTGGCCGAAAAGTACAAGGCGCTGATCCTCAAGACCGGCTATGAACCGCTTACCGGACAGGTCTTCGGCTGCCTTGCTGTTCGAGCAGGCGTCAACGGATTCGTCGTGTCCCCGCGTGTGAAGAACTCGCTGGAGAATCGCTGCGTCTACGTACACGGGATAGACCACGACAAACGCGAGATCACCACGGCGGAGTACAAGGCTGCTCTCAACGCACCGTTGCTACACAAGCTATTCGAGGAATTCCCGGACACGGAAGCTATCCTGCACTACCACTTTCTGCACAACAAAAGGAACTCTTCATCATGGTTGCGAAATGATGTGGTGTATCCTGAGTTGCCCTACGCCTTTCCAGGTACGGTTGCGGATTCAATCCGGGAGATCGACTGCGAGATTGGCGGGATCCTCGATACCCAGGAATACAGAGCTTTCGGCATCAAACATCATGGAACCTACCTGTTGCTAAGAAAAGGAGAGGCACCCGATGTCTGGATTTGATGAATACGATATATCCGGTGAAGAATACTGCAAGCTGTACGAGAGGTACTTGCAGCGGCCTGTGGATGAGCTGGTGCTGGCTGCCGGACCGGTGGAGGGAAAGTACGTTTTGGATCTCTGCGCTGGTTCACTCAGGCTCTCGAAACGAGCTAAGGAACTCGGCGCTGCCTGGGTAGCGGCATTTGACAAGTCGGCGAAGATGATGGATGTGCCGTGGAAGAACGAAGCCGCTGACATCTGCGTGATTGGTGGAATGTGGTTAACCAACTTAGATGAGTTCGGTGATGAGTTTCCGTTCGATCTGGTTGTATGCCAACAGGCAATCAACTATTGGTTCAATGAACGGCACTTTGGCTACCTGGTTGAGAACGTGCTTGCAGACGGCGGAGCGTTTGTCTTCAACACCTTCAGTAAGCGACCGCCCGAGAAGCCGACGGTTCGGGAGTATCAGATTGGTGGCGTAGAATTCATGGAGGTCTACCAGCTTGTTGAGAGTACGGTATACCACGTGCAGATGCGACGTGAGATGAAACCGCACGCTACGCGGTTCCAATACATTACTCGCCAAGAATTCGGGATAGTGATCGAGAAGCTAGTTGCGGAAGGCAAGCTGCACAGCTTCGAGATCCGCGAAGACGGGAACACCGATATCTACATTTGTCGGAAAGGTAAGTCATGAAAGCCCTGTACGCTGGTTCGTTCGATCCGATCACTAACGGTCATATCGACATCATTCTGCAAGCCACCAAGCAACTGAAGTGCACCGTGATTGTCGGAGTCGCAAAGAACCCGGACAAGAGCTACATGTTCCGTGACAGCGACCGCCACGCTCTTGTCTGTGCAAGCCTGGAAGAAACCGGTTTGCTGGATTATTGCGAAGTGGAGTTCTACAACGGCATGACGGTGGAAGCTGCGTCTAGGCTGGACGCCGATATTCTTATTCGTGGCCTTCGTGCTGTGTCGGATTTCGATGCAGAATTCCAGATGACGCTGTTCAACCGGAGACTGAAGCCGGGTCGCAATACGGTGTTCCTGATGCCGGACGAAAATAACTTCTACTTGAGTTCGACCGCCATTCGCGGGATCGCCCGGATGGGTGGTGACGTGAGTCCGTTTGTTCCAAAGTGCGTGGCGGAAGCAATAAAGGGAATGTAGCAATGAGTTGGTTCGATACCGGAATGGATAAAAAGAAGGCGGAAGCCCAACAGCAGATCGAGCGGTGCAAGAAACTGCTGGGTATGGATGCAGCCTACCAGTCACTTTCGATTGAGGATTGCGATCCACAAGATTTCGAGAGAGCCCTTTCGGCAATCATCTACCATCTCGGACGGACGCACCGGCTGACAGAGCCAATGAAGAAATTCCTTGACATCTCGGAAGATCGTCTGTGGACTCGTAAAAATTCTCCCGGCCTGAAGGCTTGTAATCACTGCTTGTATCAGTATTATAAGAAGATGGCTAAAAGGAAGGGACTTGAGATAAGTGTTTTGGAAAGTGATTTTGGAATGGGTGGCATAGAAATCTACATGCATCCTCCAGAAATTGATGTTAGGAAACTCATTCCTGACAGTCATGAGTATAAAAAATACCACGTGGCCTGGTTTATGGAACTAGGTGATAGCTGTTCTTGCTGATATCAGTGGCAGCCCAATGCTTTTGGAGTTTTTACTTAACTAAAGAGAGGAGTAGTAAAACGATGGGCATTTTCAAAGGGATAGAAACCGTCGAAAGAGTCACCGGCAGCGTCGAGAAGTTTGGAAACCTGGAGAGGGAAATCGGGGTGCTGGTAGAGAAGACACGACCGATTTATGAAGATGAAGAAACCGGGAAAACAAACAAAGGCAATATCCGTGTTGACGTGGTGCTCTGCCGTGGTAAAGGAAAGTTATCCGTTACCCCCCAGGAAGCCAAGGAGTTAGCCAACCAGATCATGAACGTGCATGAGCTAGCATCCGAAAAGCAGCGGATTTGCGATGAAGAGCGAGAAGCCTACTTCGAGAAGCAGCGACAGCGACGGAACGCGGAACGCGCCCACGAGCCTGGAGTTGGTGGTTATTCGATGGGAGTTGGAAAAACCGCCCGGAAGAAGGCTGCCGGGAAGGCTGGAGAAGCATACCATAAAGCTAAAAAATCCCAAAAATCCGCAAACGATAGAGAAATTAATGCATCCATAGGCAACGTTACCAAAAGGTAACTTCTTCTCTTGACATACCATACAGTACATGTTACCATACATACAGACGATGGAGGTGTGTTTGGGCTGGGCCTCAAAATTACGGATAGCAGGACCGAATATGCTGATGGCACTTCCTACTGGCAAGACACTGGCCGAGTGGATTGCAGATGTGAACAAGGCCGCTGAGAAGGGACGAGATTTTCTTCTGACGGTGAAATCTCCGCCCAAGGGTCTTCATGACGGCGCAAAGTGCTACGTGATAAGTGACGACAAGGTGCAAGGGTTTGTCGGAGTGATTGACGTGTTGGCCCTGTCTGACCAGCGGTTACACTACATGGGACAAAAACTCAAGGCTGGTTGGTATGTGGTTCTCCGTGGACCGTTCTTGCTGCTAGAGAAACCTGTTCCACAGCATGGTTTCAATGGTTATCGCTACTGTGAGGAATTTTAACATGTGGCGAACTGATGAGTGTATAGGTGATCTGAACTACTGGCCACCGCACTGTGAAAATTACAGACGAATTATAATGGTCACCAAGTGGGTGTGACTAGGCACATGGATGGAGGGTCACGAAGATCCAGTAGACAGGGTTACAGGGCGCTACTGGACATTTTTAAAAGTTGTAACGACAAACTATGAGACGGTGGAGGAAGGAATTCGGATAATGCCAAGGTGTAAAGGATGCGGGAAACCCATCGAAACGAATGGTAAAGGTAACCACGAATGTGATAATTCAGACGTAGTGCGGATCGAGATTGGTGAAGTGAACCACTATCCCAACAGCAAGAAAGAGCGAGTGAAATTCAAAGCTGACACGGAATGGGGCTACATGCACAGGGAGTGCTTCCTGATTGCAATTGGCGCTCCAATTCTGAAATTCGCCAAGGCCAAAACCGGGTGAACCGATAGCGTAGGACGATAGAAGATGGTTAACTCGGATACACGTCCGAGAGTTGGTGATATAATCTCGGTCAAGAATGGTAAGAGTAGTGCGATAGCAGTTGTATCAGCTAGAGAGGTTTTGATCGGATTAGACGATGAAGCCGCTTATCTTTTTGGTGAGCGGCAGAAGTCTTTGTTGGGTATTAATTGGTTAACACTATTTTACCGTGTGGCCATTGAAGTCAAACCCGGTACTGTGGAATGGTTCGACGGTAATGAAGTTGTAGACGTAATGCGGAGATCATGGTGATAACGAGTAAGGACGAACTATTCATTATGATTGGGTACTCCTTCCTGGACAGCGCGTACAGGAGGCAGGTGGACCCGGCTGTCCTTATGGTCTACTTAGATCTACGTAGGTACGTCTGGAGGGGTCACAGGAAGGTACATAAACGTGTTGAAGAACTAGTCAATCAGGACTGGCTGGTATCCTTCGTCGGACAAGAGAAGCTTGCCTCCAGGAATGGGTTGAGTACCCGTCACCTACAGAGGGTCTTAGATAGGCTCAAGAGCATGAAATGGATAGAAACTCAGGATACCGGAAGAGGGTTGATTTATATCTTGGGAAAGAAGATTTCTACTGAAATTGATGACTTAAAGCATATAGGGGAGTTGTTTTTTGCTGATTCTATGATCAGGTCTGCCGTAAAAGAAGAAGGGGAGGTAAGATACGACACCCATGTCGGATCAGAGGTGAGATACGACACCCATGTCGGATCAGATACGACACACACGTCGGATCAGATACGACACCCACGTCGTACAGAAGTAGATAGTAAAGAACTACATAATGGCAAAGAACCTATAGATTCATCCCAGGACACTGACGATCTTTCCAAGGATCAGGATGTGGGTGAAGTGATCCAGCTTCCAACCCCTACTCACGGGGATGGTCTTACGAGTGCCGCTGATTCCGATGCCATAGCCAGGCGCGTCGAGTGCGCTCAGGCAGTTGAGTTAGGTGCGGAAACAAACCTAGAGGCCGTCAAACGGTGGGACCTAAAAAGGCGCGGAGAGTTGGCGAAGAAAAAGTCTGGTAGGTCAAGGAAGGCTTCAGAAGTAGGGGAAGACGGGGGTGAATCGAAAGTCAAGATCGACTCAAAGGACGTTGAGAACTGGTTTCGTGACGCAATGAGCAAGAAGTTTGGTTCCGGGAAAACCAAAGTTAAGTGGTATCCCAAAGAGCGAAAATTGGCCTTGAATCTCTTGGACCAATATGGACCTGAGTTGGTCGAAAAGACGGTGGTGTACTTTGTTAAGAATTGGGATGACATATCCACCAGAAAGGAAATCGACGCCCCATTTCCAACGATCAATATTCTGCATGGCTACCGTGACAATATTTTTGGTGAAGTCATGATCGGTAAGCCCAAAAGACGTAGTGTTGATCGGTTGCGTGGTGAGTACGACTCCGAGAGTGCCTCCAGAAGTCCCGCACACGGATGGGGGGATCTAGCGAAAAGGCCAGGAGATTAAGTCAATGAACGCAACAAATGCAGCGGTAATGAAGCCAAAGAGGCGACCGCTGGATAAAGACGATAAGCTGAGAATGAACCTTCCTAGACGGTTTTGGGATGTTACTTTCAAAGAGATCACCGATTACACTGGGTACAGCAGCAGTGGGGTTCCAAGTCTAAAGGATGTGATCGGAAACTACCTTCGGCAGTTCGATGACATGATCGAGCGTGGTGCTGGTCTACTGCTCTGGGGACAGAACGGCATTGGTAAGACCTGTGCTGCCGCCGTCTTGGCAATGGAAGCTCGGAGGCGTGGTAGAACCACCCTGTTCCTGACAGCCAGCGAGTACCTTGAAGCGATACATGAGAAGCATATGTTCGATGAGAATATATCAGTGGTCGAGAGAGCCAAAAAGGTGGACATACTTGTGATCGATGATTTCGGAAAGGAATACGAAGACAGCAAGGCATGGAGTGAGCGCCAATTCGAGGAATTGATTCGGAACCGCAGTGCACAGTTGCGTGTCACCGTAGTCACTATGAACACGTCACTGGAAAGATTCTCAGAGAGGAGCGCACCAGGTATGGTCCAGATAATGAAGGGATGTCTGGCATCGGTCAACGTGAGCGGACCGGATCGTAGAGAGGAAGTCCGACAGGAACTCGATCACCTCATAGTTCAGAAGGCGACTGAACCGTGGCCCTAACCCTCTTGAATAATTGATATTAAAAAACCTTCTTGACCTGATTACCAAGTGGGGTAAAGATACCCTTTCCCCCGGAGGAAGTCGAAGATGGATTGGGACGGTGGACTGATCAATTGTGTTACCCAGAGTGCCGACGCTTTTGATCAAGCTTCACACATGGGAATACGATCAGAAGTGCTGGCCGGGTCAGGTAGGATTGCATGGGAGTTTATTGAGAAGTACCGGAAGGATCATGGATCAATTCCTGGATTGAAGTTGGTTGAGGAAACCTGTGGAATTCCATTTCGTGCGCTCGAAGGAACAGCACTTACTTACATAATTGAGAAGATTCTCGGTCGTGATTTATTTAATACGTTAAGAGATGGCGTCTCCGCAGCGCAAAAAGACCTTGAGAACATGAAGACGGAAGATGCTCTAATTAAAGTTGAGCATCTTGTGGATAGCGCTAGACGAAAGCGTGCCGCTGGGATTAATCTGAAGCAATTTACAGATCTCGGAGAGCAGGTGATTGAGATGTATCTCCGCACGAAACGCGGAGAGATTGGTGTTCCACTTCCATGGCCCTCCATGAATGATATGACTATGGGTTTATGGCCGCAGACACTTACGTTCTTTGCTGCTCGTCCCGGTACTGGAAAGTGCGTTGATGTTGATACAGAGATCCCGAGTCCAGTTGATGGAGTATACCGAACGATTCGTGATGTGTGTAAGAGAAAGCTTCCAGTTTTCACGAGGAGTAGGTGTGGGCACGTGGAACCGGTGATGCCCGCACTTCATTTGGACACTGGGAGGAAGAAATGTTTACGAATAAAAACCAGGAGCGGTCTTGAACTGGTAGAGACGCCAGAGCATCCGTTGATGACTGTCGATGGGTGGAACAAGACAGATGAGTTGTCTGTTGGAGACTACATCGAAACGGTCAAGTGGATGCCAGAGCCGAGTTGTACTGAAGATGGTGTACGTGATGAGTTGGTGGATCTTGTTGCTGGCATGTTGGCGGAGGGCGGGTGCACCACGGATCCGCCGAAGTTTGCTAATGAAGATCCTGAGATAGTTTCTCGGATACGAAGTGCAGTCGAGATGCTCGGTGCCGAGATGGTACAGTATAAAAGCATGGAGGATTTCGAGTATGCACTGACGACTAGAGAAAATTTTAGCGGGGGACGTAAGGCTGCTAAGAATCCGGTCAGGTTCGAACTTGAAATGTGGGGGATTGGATATGAAAAGTCGATCCATAAGAAGATACCTAATAGGGTGTTTGGTCTCGACAATGTGAAATTGGCAAGATTTATTGGGATGTTCTGGTCGTGTGATGGAACAGCGAGAGGCGGGACTGTTCCGTTAGAGATGACACTTGGTTCAGGAGTAATGGTAAAGCAGATGAAGAGGCTGTTACTCAGGTTCGGAATTACAAGTAGGGTCGCCTACAAGACAGTTAAAAGTGATGGTAAGGTTTTTGATGCATGGAGACTTACCGTCCATTCTACGTGCATCGATCTGTTCAGAAATCAAATTCCGCTAGTTGGCAATAAGGCACGTGAGATTCGTGAAATTGTGGTTGGTAACAACCCCAATGTTGATAACGTTCCGATCACGCCGGGAATAGCGGCCAGGATTTATGAGGCGGCTAATAGAGGACGAGAAAACGGAGCGAGTATGCTTGACGTTGCTGAGAGACTTGGCATGTCATCGTACATGGACCGAAGTAGGCTTGTCAGGAGGAAAACGATAAGCAAGAGAGTTTTGTGGGCCTTTGCTGATGTTTTTGGCGACCGATTCTTGAAGGACTTGTGCTTTGCTCATTGGGATGAGATCGTTGAAATTGAAGATGCTGGTGAGAGGGAGGTGCGCGATCTGACGGTTCCAGGGACGTGTTGCTTCATTGCGAATGACATTGTGGCACACAACACTTTTGCTATTACCATTATTCTCAGACACGCATGGCAGGAAGGTTACCGAGTGCTAATGGTGTCGCCGGAGATGTCTGCCGAAGAGATTGCGGAGCGCGGGTTCTCGATCCAGCTTCATACCTGCTACAGAGATATTGTAAGCGGATCACTAGGTGAATTCCGAGAAGATACATTTTTTGAGGGAATCCGTGAATTAAAGGGGATGGATGGATTCTACATACTGGATGCTACTGACAAAATGGAGCCACGTGCGATTGAGGCCGCCATAGACATTGTGAAACCAGACGTGGTTGGCATGGACAGTGTGTACATGATACGCTCTGGTCCAGGTAATCGCTATGATAGGATGTTGGTTACTGTTGACTGGTTGCGAGAGGTAGCTAAAAGGAAGGACATTCCAGTGATTGCCTTAACTCAGTTCAACAAGGAGGCAGCTAATCGAAAGCATGGCGGGACCATGGAAACATTCGCCATGACCGACACGATTACATGGGATGCGCATAATCTTTTTGGTCTAAAACAGGACGAAGACATGAAAAAGGACAAGAGGATGGAGTTCATGGCTATCAAGGTTCGCAGGCCAGCCTTCAAGCAGAACGTGCACACTAACTGGGATTTCGACATCATGGACTTTTCAGAGATTGGAAAAGATGGCCAGCCGAGAGACATGGGTTACGATGACGATGAGGTTCCTTTTTAAGGTGTTACGCCAAGCAAGAAATGGAAGCCCAGTATCTTGCAAGCTGGGGTTTAAATGTGTGCGTGCACATGGTTGCACGAGGGAGATCGTCAATGGCTAATGGTGTGTCAACTTCACTGTGCAGGGCGGACTGTTGCCCCCGTTTGGCATTTACCGATGACGGGAAAACAGGTGCGGTAACGGCTGATCGTGATCGGGATGATGTATACGTGGATGACACGACGGTGAGTATCAGATTCAGCAGGGAACAGCTACAGGTGTTGGCCGATGAATTAGCAAAGCACAGCATTGTTCCGGCCAACCTCAACCAGTACGTGATTTCGCCGAAAGATAACGTTGGTTCGTCTGACTACACTATTGAAGGAACTGCGAGTGACAACACAGGCGTGGATACGAAAGAGGGTGACCAGTGATCGGATCATGGTTGTGGATTATTGGATGCATTGGACTCACTATAATCGTCACCACGGGTAAGGTTTTAGCCCCACTAAGGGTGTACCTTACTGGTTTCAAACACAATGCGAATCCATTTAAGATACTTGGCAACATGGTGTCTTGCTCGATGTGTACGGGTTTTTGGGTTGGTTTTCTCTGGAGTTTGTTATTTTTATCGAAGCCGATACTTGAGTCGATACTATGGGGTGGTATGATCAGCTTAGTCAGCTACGCGACTGATTTTTTCCTGATACTACTTGAGAAGCTTATAGGAGAGAGGCACACATGAGCAAAAAAGAAACCAAAAGTAGGGTGAATAAGTCTGAATGGGCCAAGGTCAGAGGAAAGAAGTACAGGATGCTAGGTCCGTTCCTGTTGGTAAAAGAAGACGACGTTCCTACCAAGAGCAAGGGTGGCATTATCTATGCGCCTGGATACCAACACCGAGTCGAAGGCTGGCGAAGAGGTACGGTCTTGGCAGTTGGTCCAGGCACTATCAGCCCAAAGACCGGTAACCTAATTTCTGTTGATCTCAATGTCGGTGATCGAGTTTTCTTCGCCAAGCAGATGGGTTCGCGGATCGAGAAGCTAAAAGGCGTGGATCGGTGGGTTCGGATCATGGACCCAAGTCAGATTGAGGGCACACTGGAAGAGGAATGATTTTGAAAGTGAGAACCAAAATACTGGTGATCGTGCTTTCCACGATAGCCATGTTGCAGGCGGGATACTTACTTCACGTCCAGGCAACGCTGGTTGGTAAACAGGAAACCATCAAGCTCTACCGCAAGAATGTCGAGCTTCGAGAGCGTCTTCTGTTTGCAGCTAGCTTGTACCGTGACAAGACAGTCGAAGCGTGTGCGTTGAGGATCAGGTGGGGAAGTGCGTATAGGGTGGTCCTGGTAAACCTGGTCGAAGACCTGGGACTCGGGCAGAAAAGGCCAGGTAGACCAATGAGTGTTACCGCTCGGATGTTGGCTGAGTTGGAAGTCCCAAAGGATTTATACAGTCCTGATGAATTTGGTGGCGGTATGGGTGGACCACTGGATTGAATAGTGGGAAATGCCAAGAAAATAACCAGATTCAGGTTTGATCGTATCATCCTGGAGAGAAAGGTATTAAGTCCGAGACTAACACGACTGATCAGTGATGGTAGTTGGTTTGATGTCTCAAGAGGCTCGAACAACAGTAGTCGGTTAACCCTTATTAGGGCAGATACAGGTGAAGAGTTCCTAGTTGCTACGTCTTCGATTGACAGATTCTATCGGGCCAGAGACGTTGAGTGTTCGGAGTAACCGGTGGCAGGAATCGCACTAGACCCAAGCTGTTTTGTTGTGATAGTGGCGGCCTAGTGCCTTATAAACCGGGACAAGGAATGGGATTGATCACATGCAGAAATTGGCAAGAGAGTTTTGGCAATCGGATGGTGAAATCATGGCGTAAGGCGCACAGGAAGAGGATTGGTGGCCTATTTACTAGACGATTGGCGTTGGTTTGTCTCTGGATTCTGATGGAGTGATGCTAATGACAAGAAGAACAAAATGGAGGCCGACAAAAAACCAGAAAAGGATTATGGATGAAATGGCGGATCTGGAAGACAGCGATCCAAGAGAGACAGAATGGGTTTCCTGGTTTAGTCCGATGGTTTTCCAAATGAGGTGCAAACTGAAACGCCCAATAGTGACCCTGAAGAGTCTAGTGAGTCATGGGGTAGTCCAAGAGCGCATAGCGAGTCAAATGGATATTGAGATTAAACCGATGGTTTGCGGAATCGGACAATTCTCGCTCACCGATAACGGAAGGGCTCGCGTGGAAAGGCGTAGAGAATGGTTCCAACTGCACCCCGGCCTAAGAAGAAATCACAACGGGAATTACCATTGACTCTCACGTGCTGATTGAGGTATGTTCGTGCTGCGATTGCATCAATGGCTAAAGAGAAGGTGAGTGCCTGAGTTAGTCACGCGGCGGAAAGAGAGAAGACGGTGGATAAGCACATTCCTGATGGTATGGTAACCACGTTGGTTAAAATCGGTATTGATGGATCCGGTCGAACTGTTATTCTAGCAAGCAAAAACTTGAAGGTGGATAATGTTCTCCTTGGGCGTATTCTTGAAGCATGGGGAGCTTTCTACGCCGTGATCAGGAAGATGCCTGATCAACCACTACATGACGACGATGAGTCACTCGGTCTGTTAATATGTCCGAAGTGCGGACAGCAAACGCTCAATCCTCAGTCTGGTGCATGTCGGTGTGGATTGGTTTTGGATGCACCACCCGGCATGCCATCATCGCCTGATAAATGGGAAGCGAAAACTATTCATTGTCGTGAGTGCGGGCGTGATGTGAGGATTGAAACGAAACCTGATAACTACATCCTGAAGTGTGGATGCGGTCGAGATATTTATGTCGGACCGGATAGAAGAAAATGAGATAGTGAACACAAGAGACCCGAGTGTTATATTCCCGGGATTGCTTTTTAGAGTGCTATGAGGAACACCCAGGCTGTTGCAATATTGCAGGCAGTTGGGATTGTCAAGGTCGCAGAGAAATTGCCATAGGTGCGGAGAGAGAAAATCAGGAGAGCGACTAGTGGCGATTCCGCTGCACCCAGTTTTTGGCGCGAAGAGTGTTTTAGACGGAGTGGAACGGTGGGCATTAGGATTTCTGATGCTTCGAGAGATTGGATTGATACCGGATGGTCGTCTGGATGCCGTCATGGTTCCATTGTCCTACGACGCAACGGTCATGCAGGGCAAGACGAATCAGTCCACCAAGAATTACTGGGAACGGTGCGGACTGGTTGGGATCGAAGTCAAGGTCAAGCGTGGGGATTTTCTGGCTGGATTACGCCGGGAGCAATTTCAGCACTACGATCAATATTTGACAGGTTTGTATGTGGCAACTCCACCGGAGGTTTGCAAGACTTCAGAGATCCCGAAAGGGATAGGACACCTGATAGTTGGACACAGACATGGCTATGGCAAAGTATGTATTTGCCGACGCCACCCAGTTTTCAAACAGATAGAGCTACAGCAAGAGATGATCTGGAAGGTTCTGTTTCGTTGCTTCAGGGAATTCCAGGAGCGCGAGAACCAGTTGCAACAGGACTATACAGAGAAAATGGATCGTGTTGGGGAACTGGCAAGCGAGCACATCTTCAGTGCACTTCGGAACATACGCCAGACAGTAGAAAAGAAGGTTGGCGAGTGACCGAGTGGACTCACAGTGAACTGCTAGCCGATCTAGCCAACTGGTTTTTCACGGACAAGATAGTGTTCGCGGAAGTTGGCATCGGAAGCCGTTGGATTCAGGGAGGCAAGATTCCGATCCCGGACGTGCTCACTTTGAACCGGTCCTACACGCGGCCGGTGCCGACGATTTACGAGATCAAGGTCACGAAAGCTGACTTCCGTTCGGATATCCGAAGCGACAAGTGGATGAGATACCTCTCATACAGCCAGAAGTTCTACTTTGCGGTTCCAAGTGGGTTACTAAAGAGAGCGGAAGTGCCGGAGGAATCTGGGCTCATCGTGCGAGGGGATACCGGCTGGAGTGTGACGAAAGCTCCACATGTCAGAAAGGACTCTGGCATGAGTACGTGGGATATCCAGGCGTTGCTTATGGCCGGGGCTTACACGGGAGAGAATGTCCGTAGGCTGAAAGATCAGATGATCTTCGAGGAAAATTGTGAGCTTGGTGACAGGGCTCGAAAGATTGGGTACGAGATCAGTCACGCGATTAATCGGCTCCAGGGGCGTGAAGCATCCGGGAGTACCGACGGCCAGCGCATTCTCTTGGTGATAGCCAAGATCCTGGGCAAGTCGGTCCCAGAGCTACTCGGGATGCACTCACGGGACTTGAAGTTCCGCCTGTTCGACCGGGAGCAGGTTGAGAATGCCTGTGGCTTAGTCAACCGGGCAGTGAAGCTCCTGGAGGCTCAGGCGTCGTATGAGGCGGACTCCAAGAGCACCGAGCGAGAGATCAGGAAGGGCGAGAAAGCCATTTCTAAACTGAGAGCACTGAGGAAAAAGATGCGCACATGATTGCGCCAGAAAGGGATCTGACATGAACGACGCACGCGAGAAGTCAAGGGCCATGAGCCATCGGATGAGGGTATTGTACGAGGATCTCTCGACAGACGATCCAGAGGTAATTCGTTTGGCTAATAGGCTTTTAACATGGGGCAATGCAGAGGACGTGGAAGGGCTCATCAACTCTGTTTACCTGGCAGCATTCAGGGATCTGCTTGCGGTGATCCGGGAAAGTTCTGGGCAAATGCAAGATACGATCAAGACCAGCGACAAGCTGGCGCTTCGCAAGCTGGTAGAGTTTATCCGGCAAGACACAATCTACGAGATTATTGCCATGCTGGAAGGTGAACCTGGAAAGAAAGTGGACCATCTGGATGTACGCGATGACGATATCATTCGTACTGATTCGCCTCTAAGCGTTAGATATAAATACTTGGAGATCCAGATAGAGCGGCTTGCAAATTGCATTTTGAAGCACTTTCCATCTGAAATAGGAATGGGCGATCCGGTACAGGGTGAAGGTGCTTGTGATGTGGCTGTTCGACTACTGCAACAGTACGCAGAAAGGCCGGACGAGGACAAAAGTTAAGACTGAGACAGATGTCATAATAGAATCGAACGTAAGGATGGTGCGAAAAAACTAACGGAGGTATGCGATCCAATGGATAAACAGATGAAAAAGAAAGAACGAAAACTGACATCCAAGGAAAACGAGCGAATCAAGGCGTTGAAAATTGATGCACAACGCCGTGAGGCCAAATTCAGAGCCAGCGTTGTTCGGCTTGAGCAAGAAAGAGATGATGCTATCCGTGCAGCTATTCGTATCAATGCGGATATCGTCAGAGACTTAAATGTAGTTTACCAGGTAGAGAAGCGTCAGGTCGATGAGTGGAAAGTGTCCAAAGAAAAGCAAGTCCAGCAAGAGTATCACGCACGTCTCGCCGATGCGCGGCGTCGTAAAAGTTTTGCCTACAACTGGGCAGAGTTTGACATCGAGGTAGTACGCGAAAAACAGGAATTGATAGTTCGTGCTGAACTTGAGCAACTTGCCAAAAAGATGGATGCATTTCTTGTGAAAAATCGTGCGGCACAGGAACGCATTCGAGATGGTTCAAAAAACAAGCAGACAGGTACGCACAAGGAAGACAAGGAACAAGAGCACAAGGCAGCCGACAATGGCTAAGGCAGTTGAAATACAGCCACGCCGAGAGGTTCTGGAGTTGGCTAAGTTGATGGAGATAAAACTCCGGGCCAATGAAAGTAAGAGCCACTGGAGTCATTGCAGCTATGCGTATCTACTCAGCAGATTGTTCGATGAGCTTGCCGAGTTTGGTGAACAGTTCCTAACACCTATTGCCAGGTTGTTCATTTGCGGCAACCTGAAGACAATGGCTTATGGAGTGGATGCTGGATGGTTTGCGGTGGATTCTAATTTTGATTCAGGTGAGGTTCTTGGTGAGATAGCGGACATTGCCAATTTTCTCATGATGCTGACGGATTTAATCAAAAAACGTGGAGAAACAAATGACAAGAGATGAGCGTGATGAACTACGTGGTGATGTATGGTATGAGGTTTGGCGCTCAGGCGGTAACCCGGATCTCGTTGACGATGATCGTCTCGATGATTGCCTTGATTCCGGGGCCTACCCGGAGGAATGCGCGATGTCGGAAGTTCGTAGACAGCGCAGAAGACACAATAATGAGATAGAGTAAGTCAGACAAATTACCGGAGAGAGATCAATGACGACACACGCAGTAGTATGGTCAGGCGGGGCAGATTCCACTGCGTCTCTTTATTATCAGGCTGGCATATCGTGTCGGAGTTGGCCAGTCCGGGCGATAACCGTGGTGGACCACAAGAACATAAACACCAACCAGCTAAAAGCACAGGCCAGAGCACAGAAGCGATTCCTTCAGTTGGCTGAGAAACGGAAGTTACATATCTTGCATGAGAGATTGATCATCAATGGCAATTGCGATGCTAAGAATTCATCCCAGTCGGAGATATGGCTATGCCATCTATTTCCGTACTTCCGTGATGACGAGACGATCCACTTTGGATATGTTCGCCGGGATGATTTCTGGCACTTCCACGAACGATTCAGGAAAACTTTTGACGCTCTGGCTTCGGGAAGGAATAAGCCTCCGTTATTGGAATTGGATCAGGAGTGGAAGGAAAAGTGGAAGATCCTGCAATACCTTCGTGACAACAAGATACCGGACAACTGTTGGTGGTCATGCGAGATGGTCGGGAAGAACTTGAGGCCGTGTGGGAAGTGTAAGAAGTGCGAGGAACTTGCGATGGGCAAGAGGGAGTTGTCTGAGCAGGAAGCCGCAGGCAAGGAAGTGATCAAGAAGCTACCTGCTCTGAAGAAAGTCATAAAGAGAAAGAAGAGGTAGACCATGGGAATCATGTGTGGACCACCACCCGGAATACGGCCGCCGACGAGGCCACCTCGCCCACAGGGCCGATGGAAACAGGAAGGTATCTTGAAAACTATTGCGTGCAGTGAGGAAGATATCTTCGTGCCCAATAAGCGCGACAACGAAATGATGGAAGAGAACCGGCTGTTGCTGGAACGGATTACGGAACTGGAAGCCGAAAACCTGGAGTTGAAGGATAAGCTATTACAAGCTGAGTTTGGTGGAGATGAACCACCGCAGCCACCTGAACCACCTCCAGGTCCAATGTGCGAGTTGGTATGGGAGTAGCGGTTGGAACCGACGCACGAAATGATCATCGTTGCTAGGAAACCTATCGAGGGGACCGTAGCCGAAAACGTCCAGAAGCACGGAACGGGCGGCATCAACGTGGATGGTTGCCGGGTTGGATTTACTAAAGGTGAATCTCCATACAGCTATCCAAACGGGGCTGGTGGTATTTACTCCGTGAAATACCAGCAAGAAAGCAATATTTGCAAAGATTGGAATAATTTTTCCACAAAAGAAGACAACAAACCGGTAAGTGGGAATAATATGGGTCGTTGGCCCCCCAACCTGGTTATGGTTCACCATCCAGATTGTCGGAAGATCGGGACGAAGACGATCAAGGGTTACGCGATCAACCGATGGGACGATGGAGCCAAGCCCTTCGGTGACGGTGCCGGGCATCCATATACGGGTGAGCAGATGCCGGATGAAGAAGTGGATGTCTGGGATTGTCATCCGGACTGCCACGTGCGGAAGATGGATGAGCAAAGTGGAGATAGGCGTAGTGCATACCCTGATAATCCAGGCACGGCAAAAGCATACAAAGGGGCTTCTTGTGAGGACAGGAATCGGAGTGTTTTTGGTTCTGGATTCGTGAATGCCGGAGCACAATACGCTGATGCTGGTGGTGCTTCCAGGTTCTTCCCCTGCTTTACCTACGGAAACGAAAAAAAAAACGAAGTTAGCGGAGATAGCAACATGGCGAAGACTACTTACGATTTGAGATCAGGCGATTGCCTGGAAGAGATGCGGAAGATGCCGGAGGCATCGGTTGAGGCGGTAATCACCGATCCGCCCTACGGGTTGAGCACGCACACACCGGCCGATGTGGCGGAAGCCCTGGCTGCCTGGTTGAAGGGTGAGCCCTATCTGCCGAAGCAGAGCGGCGGCTTCATGGGAAAGTCCTGGGATGCGTTCGTACCCGGTCCAGAGGTGTGGGGGGAAGCGCACCGGCTTCTCAAGCCGGGTGGTTATCTCCTGTGCTTTTCAGGCACGCGCACGTCGGACCTGATGGGGATCGCTATTCGCATGGCTGAGTTCGAAATCCGTGATTCGATCCTGACTCTACATTGGGTCTACGGATCTGGCTTCCCAAAAAACATGGATGTCTCCAAGGCGATTGACAAGGCGGCTGGCGCGGAACGGGAAGTGGTGGGTACATCTCCTAACTGGCGTGAGTCTAAACGGGATCGGGAATGTTTTGGTTCAATGGAGGTACGTGGAGAAAACGCCGGACAGATAACTGTCCCTGTAACTCCCGAGGCAAAACAGTGGGAAGGGTGGGGCACCGCGCTCAAGCCCGCGCACGAACCGATCATTATTGCCAGGAAGATGATTGATGGAACCGTGGCCGAAAACGTCCAGGGGCACGGAACCGGAGCTATAAATATCGAAAGCTGCCGGGTTACGACGGAAGACAACCTGGACGGCGGTGGATACAGTAAAGGCGACTCAAAGGGTATGTGGACGCCTGGTGAGGGTGGCGGTGGCTTGGGAAGACTACCGGGACAATTCGAGCAGCCGTCAGGTCGCTGGCCGCCGAACCTGGTTATGGTCCACCACCCGGAATGTGTCCAGGTCGGCACCAAGAAGGTGAAGGGCTACGCGATCAATCGGTTTACCGACGGAGCCAAGCCTTTCGGTGACGGAGCCGGGCATCCATTCGAGAGTGAGAAGATGCCGGATGAGGAAGTTGGAGTCTGGGTCTGCCACCCGCTTTGTCCGGTACGGCAGATGGATGAACAGAGCGGGGATCTGATACCATGCGGCGGGACTAAAAAGACCACACATAATTCAGGAATGTTCGGGATAGGTACACCAAGTTATTCATATACTGATAATGGGGGTGCTTCCAGGTTCTTTCCGGCTTTTCATTATTGCGCTAAGGCCAGCCGGTCGGAGCGTGACGCTGGTTGCGAACATTTACATAAGAAGACGGCCGGGGAGATGGTTGACCGGGTGACTGGTAGTCCGGGAACCCAGAGTCCACGCGCCGGGGCCGGTAGGCTGTCTGGGGCCTACAACCACCATCCGACCGTGAAGCCGGTGGACTTACTTCGGTGGCTGGTTCGATTGGTTTGCAGGAAGGGCGGAACTGTACTAGATCCATTCATGGGCTCGGGCACGACCGGCCTTGCATGTTACGACGAAGAGTGCAACTTCATCGGCATCGAAGTCGATGAGGGATACTTCACGCTGGCCGAAGCCAGGAACAAGCACGTAAGAAAACAACTGAGGCTATTTTGACGAAGATGTATTCATGCCTGGAGCCGATGAAGGATTGGAAGCGTCGGAAGCGCAAAAGAGTCATCGTCAGGATACTGTGCAAATGGAACACGAAGATAAAGAAAGCCAAGAGGAACGTCTTGGTGGAAGATCAGGAAGGCAATCGTTGGACACGACCGTTTCGTGGAATCAAACGCGAGAGAACACTGGAGGCAGAACATGGAGACAAGACCGCAACCGGAAGCACCGCCGATCCCACCGGAGATCATGAAGGCGGTAGAGAAAGAAGAGGCCAAGAGGCTGGGGGGCAACCCCAACAACAAGATTCTTAGGCTGTACCACATCTGCCGGATCGTGGATAAAGAGTCTGGGAAGATCCGGTATGAGGGCTACGGCCTGGATGAGAACAGAGCCAGGTGGGACGCAATCATGTGCATGAAGCGAGCCACCGGCAAGCGTGTACCTCTACACCTGTTTCTTAGGAAAGGGGAGTCTCCAGACACGCCATGCAAGTTGTACGAGTTCGAGCACAGCGCAGTGACCGGTTTCCTGCCGAAGCGGCTGGCCAAGACGTTCCCTCAATACGGAAAGCCCTATCGTGGGTCTGGCAGATTGCGTCGGAAAATGGCGAATGCCAGGGCTGGGAAGAAAATCAGGAACCGGGAGAAACGGGAGAAACTACGGAACAAGAGATGGGGAGGATAGCATGCCTGATACGATTCAATTTACCCAAGAAGCAATTCGGACATACTTGGATCGCTGTATCGAGTTTTGGCGTAAAAAGAAAAACGCCGGGAACTTCATAGCCATGTCCTACATTGATGCGTACCAGAGCGTAAGAACCTCATTGTTCGGGGAAACGCTTTCGGCTGTCGATGGCGACATGACTACCAAGGAATTTACCGAAATGACCGAGAGAAAGATCTACGACATAATCATGCGCGGCATAATTATGCGCGGCAGAGATATCAGGCCGGTGGTGACTGTGCAAAAGATCCTGAAGGCCCTCGTGAATGAATGATGTTGACGACACATTGGTGAATCTGTCATTTGCTCTAGGCACTACGGTTTACACGACGCCGGAATACAAGAATTTGGTGATCGATCTGATTCGTGTCGGAGTGCTGACTGAAAAAGCCCACGAGGTTTTCGCAATCATGGAGCCCACTGGCGTGTTGCTGAATCCGAAGTGGTTGCGTGGGTACACGTACTTTTCTCAACAGGTTTATGCTGAAGCATATCTGGCTGGACTTCTGGAGCAGCTTGGTGGTATAAGAGGTGTCCCGTACCTGATGGTATACATCACCGACCCGTTTGTCGAGGGAGCCGATCTGATACGTAGCGAGAGGGAAACGGCTGAAAGGGAACGTAAACTTCCATCCTGGATGAGAATGTTTGAGGGAGGCAAGAGTGGCAGAGCTAGCGACGATGAGCAAAAAGCAGGTGAGGGAGTGGTTGAAACTGATCTACAAACAGGTGCCGGAGTTCAAATGTCCGAAGAAGGGATGCTACCGTTGCTGCGGCCCGATAGTTATGCTCCAGCAGGAACACGCCATGATCAAGCTGTACCTGCGAAAGAAGATGACACGCAAGGAATTGATGGAGCGGAGAGTGGTCCGAGAACCGGACGAAGAGGGGAACGTGGTCGAACTGACTTGCCCCCTGGTGGACAAGAGCGGGAAGTGCCTAGCCTACCCAGTCCGCCCGTTACTATGTCGGATGATGGGAAGCTATCGGAGTCAGAGCGGGGACGCGGACATGGCGTGCCCAGAGGACCCGGACAAAGCAATCGAGCCAATCCCGGGATTCTTCAAGATGTACAGCGAGGGAGCCCGGTTTTTCGATCTAAGGAATCTGATTCGTTAGAGGAAGAATTATTCAGTGAGGATGACGAAGCTACTGATACTTGAGAAGTTTTAGAATGACAATGGTAGCCCAGCACCCTATAAGCTGGTGACAGAGGTAAAGCCAATGGCCGAAGAGAAACCAGGACCGACAGGTAATTTTCCGAGTGGCCAAATGAATGATGATGACGAAGGTGAGATTCGGATAGGCGTCGGTGTATCTGATACGGGCGAAGTCGTTATGCAGTTCGGTAAGATGATCAAATGGCTCGGTTTCGAGCCGGGGGATGCCAGGGCACTTGCCGAATCGCTGACCAGAAATGCTGACTTAGCAGAATCGCAGACTCAAAAGATAAAACATTGAAAGCTTCCAAGGTAGAAGAACTATTGGGCAAGCTCGGTTGCCATGGTATTCGCGCCAGTATGCGAGGAAAGGTCCATTCATCTTGTCCATTTGCCCTATGGACCCATGGTGGTGGATTGGACCGGCATCCATCCTTCGTCGTATGGGATAACGAGGAGGAAGAGAGTTCCTACTACTGTTCTGGCTGCAAGGTTCGTGGTGCGTCCATGCAGGCGCTTGTCTGGAAACTCCAGGCACGATCCGGTCAGGATATGACCGATCTTATGAATTTCGTGCACAAACACGAACGGACTCTGGACCCATCAGAGCGTACCAAGAATCTGAGGTACGATGATCGAATCACCCGACCTACTAGGGAACAGGAGCGCAAGCTACAGCGGGAAAAGAATCGACCGCCACCGGAACCGATCACAGAAAGCGTGTACGAACCCTACCGGACAATACCGCGCTACCTGGTGGAAGAACGCGGGATAACGGAAGAGACTTGCCGGATATGGGATCTTGGTGATGACCCAGATATGCGGCGAGCCCTGTTTCCAATGTGGAATATGGACGGTCAGTTGATGGGAATTGCCGGAAGACTCTACGCGGATCGCTGTCGATGTGGATTGAAATTTGATAGCTGGAATGGTGCCAGTAGATGCCCGAATCCAAATTGTTGCCGGGAGATTCCACCTAAATATCTCAACTCTGATGGCATTCGGAAAGATCTGATTCTCTATGGCGAGAATTTGATCGACAAGAATTTCAAGCGATGCTACGTGGTCGAGGGATACCTGGATGCGATCCGGCTGTGGCAGATGGGATACCGAAATGTCGTAGCGGTCATGGGTTCCGACATGTCTGTAACACAGGCTGATCGCCTAGTGGATTTATTCGAGATGGTAATTCTGATACCGGATGGTGATGATTCAGGACGTGAGTTTGCCATTCAGGTAGAGCAGATCATCAACGACAGGGTGCCTCTGATTATCAAGGAATCACCACGTGGATCGGACCCAGGAGGGCTAACAGAAGAGGAAGCATGGGAATTGTTAGGTAAGCCACAATTTCCTTGACATCTGCAAGATGCCATATTACTATTTGCGCGTTTTCTACGAGAAGTCACTAACATGGAGGAATCAAGCATGGCCGAAAAGTTTTTTCGTGAGATGAGTTGTGATCGTTGTGGTAGGCAAATTTCACTGGCAGACTCAGGTCCGGAGACTATTGCCGAGGGCGGTGAAAAGAAGAAGCCTATCGTGTCCTTCACGATGGAGGGAGAGAAGCCGGTTGAGTACAGCGATCTTTGTGATAGGTGCAGAGATCGATGCACGGATCTACTCAACATGGCTGGTGGTGACTACAAGAAAATCAAAACCAAGAAAAAGAAGGCTGAGAAAACAAAGGGCCAAGACAAAAAGAACGGAGCGCAACCAACGGCGTAGATTTACGTGGTACAGTTTGCTTGTTACGTGGGCGGGGCGCCCACGTGTCGCGTAGCTGGTAGTACAATGGCAACCCAGAGACCTACAATCTGGTGACACTACGGAACGGACGCCGGAAACGGCAAGTGTCAACTAAGGGAGAAAGTCCATGAGTTGGTTCAAGACCGGTACACAAGCCATCGAGGATACAGAAAAAGAAGTAGCACAGGACAGTAGCGGTGGAGGCGGCGGCGGTTATGGGGGCAATCGTGGACCGCGCCGATTGTGGATGCCACCAGATACCGAAAAACGCATCATGTTCCTGGACGATGAGTTTTTCCAGTTTTGGGAGCATAATATCAACCTAAACAATAGCTGGCGTCACTACTTTGTGTGCCTACTCAAGAATGGGATCGAATCGTCATGCTATTTAGACAAGGCGCATCGGTGCAATCTTTACTACATTGGATTTCTGACATGTGTTGACTTCTCGGCATGGACCAGCAAGAAGAATGTAACATATCAGTATGAACGCAAGTTATTCGGATGCAAACTCGGGACGAAGGATAAGCCTGGTGTTCTCAGGACACTGAAGCGGCTCAAGGAACGTTATGGCACTCTGACTGGACAGATTTTCGATGTTCACAGGAAAGGCAAT
>Ga0315547_1000784_pt1 | contig 28544 bp, 29 predicted proteins | sample SalMarSW160240MG_2_FD_202542 | JGI IMG/M metagenome (GOLD analysis project Ga0315547, IMG submission 202542) | Salt marsh sediment microbial communities from the Plum Island Ecosystem LTER, Massachusetts, United States - Salt Marsh Sediment SW1601-240 ...
ATACTATTAAAACTTTACTTAAAAGAGCATACGGATACAAAAATTTTGATTATTTTCGTATGAAAGTTTTACAAAAATGTGGGTACCTCATGGAAGCTCCTACCCACACATTTTGAAGGAGAACCCTTTTGTATAAGAAATTATTTTTTTAAACCTAAGAAAGCATTAATCGAGGTATAAGATGGCAGTTTTAAATATGAAATTTAAATTGCCTCTGGCAATTACAAAAAAAGAAAAATGGTATGTTGCAAAATGTCCCATATTAGATATCTATTCTCACGGAGAAACTTATCCCAAAGCTAAAAAGAATTTAATTGAATCAATTTCACTTTTTCTTGAAACCTGTTTTGAGCAAGGAACATTAGATGCTGTATTAAAGGAATGTGGTTTTAAAAATGTTCCAAAAAGTGAGAAATCAATTCATAGAGCTAAAGAAGAAGATTCTATAACAATTCCACTCTATCTTCTATCAGATACTACAAATAGTAAACCATGCCACGCATAACCCCAATTCATTGGGAAATTGTAGAATGTATTTTCCTTAAAGCTGGTTTAAATTTAAGCGTCAAAAGGGTTCTCATAGAGCTTATGTAAAAAAAGGGTGTATTCGTCCAATTATTATTCCAACTCATGATCCAGTTATTTTAGATGAAATACAATCATGTATGCGAACTGCTAAGATGAGCCGAGAAGAATATTTTAGTTATCTTAAGCAATGTTAGCGGGAAGTATTCCCCCTTTTTTATTTAGTTTTAAAGAAAATAGAAAATATCATTATAAAAAAGTCAACACAATATTAAGATTGGAGCTTGTGAGATTGCAGGCTCTTTTTTTTTAACCTAATTAAATATATGTTTTGTTTTAGAAAAACACCAACAGAATATTTTTATTAACCTGATGATGATTATAAGAATACAAACATATTTTATTGGAAAATTTATAAATTATTGTAATGAATTTGGTTCTTTTTATTAATAAAAAATTTAACAACTTTAAACAATAATTATTGACATATTCATATTAACTTTATTTTATTTTGGAAAAATTTTTAGATTTTAACTTTACTCAAAAATTACAAAGAAATCTGTATAAATTGATGCTATATTGTTGTTAATTTAGAATAAATATTTTGTAGTTGATGAAATAATCGTTGGTTAAAAGAGCGGGTATAACTCAGTGGTAGAGTATTAGCTTCCCAAGCTAAGAGTCGCGAGTCCGAATCTCGTTACCCGCTCCATTTTTTTATTATTATGGCGTAGGTATGAATATTTTATTTTATAACGGAAAAGTTTTAACTCAAGATGTGTCACAACCTTTTGCTGATACAGTTTATGTTAAAGGAAACAAAATTGAATATGTAGGAAACAAAAGCAATCAAAATTTTGAAATAGCGAAAGATACAATTACAATCGATTTAAAAGGAAAGATTTTACTTCCAGGCTTCATAGATACACATACACATTTTGTAAATTATGCATTATCAAAAGCTAAAATTGATCTTTCCGAAACGAAAAGTATGGATGAATTAAGGCAAAAATTGTTGGATTTCAAACAGACAATTAAATCTGATGTAAAATGGATCAGTGGAACTGGGTGGAACAAAAATATATGGTCGGATTGCAGAGGATTTAATAGATATTTTATTGATGACATATTTCCTGATATACTGGTATCTTTAGCCAATAAAGATAGGCATACATTTTTGTGCAATTCAAAGGCATTAGAAAAAATGGGAATTAATAAAAATTCTGAAAATCCTGCTGGAGGAAAAATTGGTTTTTTCCCTGATGGAACTCCAGATGGGTTTTTGTACGAAAATGCCTGGAAATTGATAGATAATATCAGACCTGAGCTGCCTTTTGATGTTCAGGAGAAATTATTAAAAGAAGCTATTGTTGAAGCACATAGTTTTGGTTTAACTGGAATCCATAGTATGGAACATGAAAGTGCATATAAATTATTAAAAATTTTTAAGAAGAAGAATGAATTGAAGTTGAGGATTTGCTGGCATTTCCCTCTGGAGCTGCTGGATAAAATGATTGCTAATAGAATAAAATCTTATTCTGGAGATGATTGGTTGAAATTCGGTGGCGTGAAGTTATTTATGGATGGCTCGCTTGGTTCACAAACCGCGTATATGTTCCATCCGTATTTGAAAAATAAAGTTAATTACGGTATTTTAATAAGAAGTGAAGATGACTTTTATGATTTGATTGTAAAAGCAGGAAGAAATGGGATTTCTACTTCTACCCATTCCATTGGAGATAGAAGTAATAATATCGTAATAAATGCAATTATTAAAGCAAACAGAAATAAAGAACTTGCCGATAAAAAGCTTTTACACCGTATTGAACATTGCCAATGTATAATTCCATCTGACCAGAAAAGAGTTGCTGACGAGAAAATATTTTGCTCTATGCAGCCAATACATATCAGTCTTGATGCAAAAATTGCTGAAAAATATTGGGGTAAGTATGAAAGAAATTCCTATCCATTTCGTTCACTTTTGGATTATGGTGCAAAAATTGGTTTTGGTTCGGATGTGCCAATTGAAACTCACAATCCATTTCTAGGAATTTATTCTGCGATAGAAAGAAAATATCAAAGCAATCCTGATAATCTAACCTGGATACCTGAACAGAGAATTACAATTGAAGAGGCTATAAAGTCATATACACTGTGGGCTGCATATAGCTCAAAAAATGATGATAAGATTGGTTCTATAACTAAAGGCAAATTAGCTGATTTGATTGTTATTGATGATTATACAAAATACGATTCATCTTTTTGGCTTAGTGCAAGCCCATATATGACAGTCATTGATGGAGAAATAGTTTATAATAGTTTAATTTAACATTTTTATTTCCAGATTATTTTGAAATTTTTTTGAAATATTTCATTGCGTAATATTCCAAGTTTCGTAAAAAGTGTCATAGGTTTGTCATTTTATAAAGTTTTTTTCGTTTACTAATTTTTTAATAAAAATACCTTAATTATTCCTGTAATTCTCTATAAGTAAAACTATCATAGCATATTACAGCATTTGTCAAATCTATTGCAGTCCTATATTTTTTTAAACATTTAGTTAAATTTTACAAAAAAATAAAAAAAAATTTGACAACTTCTCTAAAAAGTTTCCTAAATGGTTATAAATGTCAAAATTATTCAAAATGATTCATTTTTTGGTATTAATGGAGGTATAATGTCTGGCACTTTTTTAGGTCAATTTGAAAATTCTATAACGAATCGTAGAGTCAGCATCCCACAATCTTTTAGAAGACTATTTTCCTCAGCATCACGAATGCAAGTTATTGCAATTAGGGGAAGGCAAAATACTATCTATATTTTTCCATGGGATAGATGGAAGGATTTAGAGTCAAAGTTAGAAAAAGGAACTGACAAAGAGAAGGATTTGTTAAAGAAATTTAGAATTTATGCGACATTACTTACTGTTGAAGGACCAGGCCGTATTCTTCTACCGAAAAACTTGTTAGATATTGCAAACATTACTGACAAAGCCATAATTTTAGGCGAGGGAAATTATTTCTCGTTATGGAATCCTGACAATTTTAAGAAGTATCTTGCTGAAATTGCTAAAGAATATGATATGATACTTCAAAGGAATGACCATATATTATGATGAATAGTTTTCATACTCCAGTCTTTAGAAAAGAAGCGATAGATTTCTTGAAAATTAAAAGTAAAGGAATTTATGTAGATGCAACACTTGGTGGTGGAGGACATCTATCAGCTATGTTTGAAGCCGTAGATGATATTACTGTTGTCGCATTTGATGCAGATAAAGATGCTATTGAATATGCTAAACTAAAACTAATCCGCCCACTTGCAAAGGAGAACAGAATTATATTTGTTAATAAAAATTTTTCCTATTTATCCTCTGCATTAGCATTAAACCGTATAGATAGTATTGATGGAATACTATTTGATTTAGGTATATCCTCACATCAGATTATTACAAATAATAGAGGATTTAGTTTTTCCCATAATGCAAGATTAGATATGCGGATGAACCAGAATGGGAATGTTTCTGCCTATGAAGTAGTAAACTTTTATCCCAAAACTGAATTAGCAAGAGTTATACATGAATATGGGGAAGATAGGTATTGGAAAAGAATTACTAAGAAGATAGTTGAATCAAGAACTAAAAAGCCTATCAAAACCACATTTCAGTTACGAGAATTAATTGAAGATGTTATTCCAAAGAGATATTCAATTAAATCCATTGCCCGAGTTTTCCAGGCAATACGAATTGAAGTTAATAAAGAATTGGATTCTCTTCAAAAAGGATTAGAGAGTGCCGTGCCTGTACTGAAGAAGGGTAGTAGAATTGTTGTTATTTCTTATCATTCATTAGAAGATAGAATTGTAAAGAACTTCTTCAAATATGAGAATCTGAAATGTATATGTCCTCCAAGTTTCCCAAAATGTGTATGCAATAAGGAACAAAGGCTGAAAATTATTACTAAACACCCCAGGATGCCTTCTGCCAGAGAGATAGAGAAAAACCCACGAGCAAGAAGCGCGAAACTAAGGGTAGCAGAGAGATGTTAAAATGAATTATAAACGATTGATAACACTTATAATTTTTATCTTAATCTTTTCCTTTATTGTAACATCAATCTGGTTGAAATACACTTGCATATCACAGCAAAAGACAATATACGAACTGGATAATGTAGCACAGAATTATAAGGATATTATTTCTAATCTGGAAAATAGAATAAATGAACTCTCAAACGATACTCGTATAATTTGTATTGCAATAAACGAACTTGATATGGAATTTCCTAAACCGGATGATATTATCTGTGTCCAAAAATGTCGGATTAATAAAAGTGACTTCAAGTATACTTTTCAAAATTTCCTTTCTCCAGAAGCTATTGCTGCTGATAAATGATACGAAACAATATGTTTGTAATCTATTAAAATTTAATAGATTCAGATAAGTAAATTGAGTGGTTCCAAAATTTTTGTATACATAATACGGAGTAGGCTGATTAAAAATGCTAACTTGTAAAGGTCGTATCTTTGTTATAAAAATTATTTTTGTGAGCATTTTTTTATTAATTATATACAGACTTTACTCTATTCAAATTTTAGATACATACAATTACTTTAACAAATATTATCGTTACAAAAACAAAAAAATAGTGATTCCAGCTGAACGTGGAATTATCTATGACCGTAATGGCATACCTTTTGTTGAAAATAAGAAAGTATTTAAACTTGAACTTTGTCCAGCAATTACTCATTGGAGTTATACTGATTCTGTCCGCCAGCTCCGAGACCCCGATATACCCGTTCTCCGTAGCACTGCGAAGGGTGAATCGGGGATAGAATCGGGTCTTGCGGATGAAAAACAGATAATATACAAAACAATTTCTGAAATAATAGCCCGATATACGGATAACTCACCAAGTATTTATGAAAAGAGAATTAAGAATTTTGCCTATAATTATCCAAATGGATTTGAGCTTTCAACAAATATAGATGTTATTAATAAGAATAATATATTATCTGAACTAGAGAAAAGCAAGATTGTTGGAATAAATTTCTATAAACAACCGTCAGTAAGAGTATATCCATTGGGAAATTTGGCTGGTGCCTTGATAGGCTATTATACAAATGGAAGTGGTCTATGTGGTGTTGAAGGAACTTTTGATAAAGAGCTAACTGGTATTGATGGATGGGCTGAAGTTATCCAATATGGTACAGGTTGGCATTATCATTTCACTAATATGGATACTCAAAAGCCTATTAAAGGAAATTCGGTCTATCTGTCTATTGATGCTCATATGCAATCAATTTTGGAAAGAAATTTAAAAGAAGGTTTAAAAGATTACAATGCGAAGAATGCAATCGGTATCATAATTTCACCGAAAAATGGTGACATTCTCGCAATGAGTGGAATCTCATCAGAGAATTTGAATGCTTCTATAAGAACTAAACATTCTATGCCAATATTTCCGATTAATTGGTTATTTGAACCAGGGTCAACATTAAAACCTATAACCGCTCTATTAGCTATTGAAAAGGGTTTGTTCAAATCCACAGATATTATTGATTGCCGTACACGAAAGATAGGAAGAAGGGTCATTTCTGATGTAAAGCCATATAAAGAATTAACATTTAAGGATGTGATTGTTCATTCAAGTAATGTTGGTATAACACGAATAGCGGATAAGTTGACTAAAGCCAATTTATATAATAGAATGATAGAACTGGGTTTTGGAAACAAAACAGGAATCACATTAAATGGAGAAAGCTCGGGCATTCTTTACAAGCCATCAGAGTGGTCAAAATATTCCCTTCATTCACTTTCATTTGGACAGGAAATTTCTGTGACTGCCATACAATTAGTTTTTGCCTATGGTGCTTTAGCTAATGGTGGGAATCTGCTACAGCCGCAAATAATTAAAAAGATTGTCAATAATGAAGGTGATGTTTTATTTGAATCAAAAAAGGAAGTTATAAAACAAATTTCAAATACTAATGCTTTGGATACATTGAAAACATTTCTTAAAGCTGTTGTAGATGATGGCTTTGGAATTAATGCAAAATTAGACTTTGTAAATATTGCAGGAAAAACCGGAACGGCTGAGAAGAAAAAAATTGATGGGACTGGTTATGACGAAAATAAATATATTTCAAGTTTTGTTGGATTCTTTCCTGTTGAAGACCCACAAATTGTAATGCTAATAATTTTTGATGAACCAGATTATGACCATCGGTTCGGGAGCATTTGTGCAGCGCCTACTTTTAAGAAAATCGTTGAGGAAATTACCGTCCTTTCCAATTCTAATTTAATTAATGTGATTAATCAAGTTAGTCAAGATTATGTTTTAGTGCCTGATTGTGTTGGCTTACAGATTTCAGAATTAGAAAAATTTTTGTCAGGGAAAAATCTCTCTTATACTATTTTTGGAAATGGAGAATTTGTAACTAATCAGTTCCCAAAACCAGGGACATCTATGCTGGAAAAATTTCCAATAATGATTATTGCTGAGGACAAATCTAAAGAAAATCTTGTGCAAAATTTTTAGAAAGCTTGCGATTAACTTGACTAAACAATTCTTTTAAAAGTCTATGTAATATCCGAAGGATCTGCCTTTGGCATGAAAAGAATGTTGTTTTTTTAATGCCTGAAAAATATTATATTTATATATTTTTCACTGTTTGATAAAAAAGCAGAATAGGAATCTAAATTCATGAAAGAAATAAGTATTAAAGAAATTGTCACAGCCATAAATGGAAAAACTGGAAATAAGGCAGATATATTAGTTAACAGGATTTTTACTGATAGCAGAAAAATAAACGAAAGGGATTTAAAAAATATAAATTCAATTTTTTTTGCTCTTAAAGGGGAAAATTATGATGGTCACAACTTTGTATCTGAAGCTTTAAAGAATGGGGCACAGATTGCAGTTGTGGAATATACACCTCCGAACATCAGAAAGGATAAAAAATTAATATATGTTGATAATACTTTAACGGCATTGGGTAAATTGGCAAAATATTATAAAAAACAATTTGAATTACCTGTTGTTGGAATTACCGGGTCTGTAGGTAAGACATTAACAAAAGAGTTTATAGCAAATGTGTTATCAATAAAATATAATGTTCATAAGACAAAAGGGAACTTCAATACTGTTGTTGGATTACCTTTATCAATTTTTGATATGAATAATTCGCATGAGATTTCAATATTGGAACTTGGCACTAATCGCTTTGGTGAGATTAAAAGTTTAACACAAATTTGCGACCCAAATATCTCAATTATTACAAGTATAGGCGAATCGCATCTGGAATTTTTTCAAGACATTGAAGGTGTTTTCAAAGAAAAATTTGATATTTTCAAATATTCGTCAGAACGAAGTTTAAAAATCTTTAATGGAGATATAAAATTTCTTCACGAATATAAAGGTTGTGAAAATTACATTTCTTATGGAATAGGCAATAATGATTTTGAACTTTCTTCAATAGATTTAGAAAATGAGAGACTTTCATTCAAATTAAATGACGAAAGCTATTTCATATTTAACAATGGCAAACACAATATATTTAATGCTATTCCTGCAATTATTCTTGGAAAAGAATTTGGTTTAACTCACAAAGAAATTCAGGAGGGATTATTACAAAAACCAGAGATTAATTTAAGAATGGAAATACTTCACAATAAGATTAATGATTGGATGATTATTGCTGATTGTTACAATGCGAATCCTGTTTCAATGCGTGCTGCATTAAGTTATTTGGTTAGTACACATAATCTCTATAAATTTGCTATTTTAGGCGATATGTTAGAATTGGGGGACAAAAGTATTGAGTTTCATAAACAAATTGGAAATTTATTAGAAAAGATGAAATTAAATAGGGTTATTTCAATTGGTGAATTATCGCGAGAATTTAATAGCAGCAATCATTATAATTCAATTGATGAATTTGTTGGAAATACCGGAAATTTTCATTTCCCGAAACAGTCTGCTATTTTAGTTAAAGGTTCCCGAGCTTTAGAGATGGAAAAAATTGTAGAAAGGTTGGTTGACTAATGTTTTATCATATATTATATCCTCTGGTTAAGTATCATACAATTTTTAATGTGTTTCAATATATTACATTTCGTGCAGTCGGTGCCTTTCTAACTGCGATCTTAATATGCTTTATTTTTGGTCCTAAAATCATAAAAGCATTGCGTAAGTACCAGATAACTGAAGCTATTAGCGATTATTTACCAGTTTCTCATAAGGCAAAAAAGGGGACCCCAACAATGGGTGGAATTATTATTGGTATGGGCTTGATTCTTTCTGCCCTTCTTTGGAACAATTTAACAAATCCCTATGTTTTAATAGCCATATTAGTGACATTATGGCTGGCAGGTTTAGGGTTTTGGGATGATTATCTAAAAAATGTACAACATGCAGAAGAAGGCTTAATAGAAAAATATAAAATATCAGGTCAGATTGTTTTAGGGTTAATTATTGCATTTGTTTTATATCTTGGTTATGAAAAGACAAATACAATTACTCAGATAAACATACCGTTTTTGAAAAATACATCTTTTTCATTAGGAATATTTTTTATTCCGTTTGTTGCATTATTTGTTACATTTTACTCAAATGCAGTAAACTTAACTGATGGTTTGGATGGTCTGGCTGCCGGGTGTATCGCGTTGACTGCCTTTGGATTAGGTGTTATGTGTTATGTTAAGGGTAATTTTGTTATTGCAAAGTATTTGAGAATTGAATTTATAAAAGAAGCGGGTGAACTCACGATTTTTACCTCTGCAATTATAGGGACAATTTTAGGATTTCTCTGGTTTAATATAAAGCCTGCCTCAATTTTTATGGGTGACACTGGTGCACTCTCTATGGGAGGAATACTTGCAGTGCTTGCAATTCTGATTAAAGAAGAAATATTCTTTCTTATCATTAGTGCCGTGTTTGTTATTGAAGCAGTTTCTTCTTTAATCCAGAGATTATATTTCAGGCATACACGGATTAAAACTGGTAAAGGGAAAAGAGTTTTTTTATGTGCGCCAATTCATCACCATTTTGAATTAAAAGGTTGGTCAGAGGAGAAAATTGTTATACGGTTTTGGATTATTGCAATGTTTCTGACTGCTTTAGGACTTCTTACATTAAAATTAAGATAACATGAATTTTAAAGATAAGAGAGTTGCAATTCTGGGTATGGCTTGTAGCGGTATCTCAGCAGCAATTAAATTAAAAAAATTAGGAGCAATACCTTTTCTTTCAGAAATTAAACCGAAAAATGAATCTGTCACAGCGTTCGCAGGGATTGATACACAATTCTTAAAAGATTATGAATTTGAATCGGGTGGACATACCGCGAAAGTTCTTAATTCTGATTTAATAATTATTAGTCCTGGCGTTCAGACAAACATTTCAATATTAAAAAAAGCAGCCAAAAAAGGAATACCTGTTTGGAGTGAGATTGAACTTGGTTATCAAATTGTGAAAGATTTCAACTGTAAAATAATTGCTGTTACTGGTTCAAATGGCAAAAGCACTACAGCTACATTGATTTATCATATATTAAAAAAAGCTGGCAAAAACGCTATTCTTGGTGGAAATATTGGACATGCCTTTACATCATTTCAAATAGAGAAAGACATTTATGATTTCATAGTCTTGGAAATTAGTAGTTTTCAATTGGATACAATATTTGAATTTAAACCAGACATCAGCATTATTTTAAATGTTACTCCCGACCATTTAGATAGATATAAAAATTTCAATAATTATGTTGAATCTAAATCAAAAATTTTATTAAATCAAACTGAAAATGAACTTACTATTTTAAATTACGACGATTCTATTTGTAAAAATATCGCAAATGGTTTTGAGGTTCAGAAGGAATTTTTTAGTCTTAATAAACCGATTAATCAAAATATTTTTGTAGAAAATAATCAGTTTATAATTCAATATCCGAATCAACCTAAATTTAAGATTAGTTTTGAAGATTTGCCTATTATGGGATTACATAATGTAAGCAATATTTCTGCATCAGCTATTGCCTGCCATCACTGTGGGTTAGATTCAAATGAGATTTCAGACGAGATTTTAACTTTTTCCGGACTGGAACATCGCTTAGAACCTATCATCTCAATAAGAGGAATAAATTTTATAAATGACTCCAAAGCAACAAATGGCGCTTCTGTAAAGACTGCTCTCCAAGCCTTGAATGCTCCAATAAACTTGATTATGGGGGGTTCAAGTAAGAATGAAGATTTTTCTCCTCTGAAATTATACATAAAAGAAAATGTAAGAAATCTTGTAGTATTTGGTCAGACAAAAGACATTTTATATAAAACCTTTTCAGATGTTGTAAAAATACATATTGTTAAGAATTTAAGAGATGCTACTAAAAAGGCTTTTGAAATTGCTAATAAAGGAGATTATGTTCTTCTATCACCAGGTTGTGCAAGTTATGATATGTTTAAAAACTTTGAGGAGCGCGGAAGAAAATTTAAAGAGATAGTTTTTGACTTACAAAAAGAGAATGAAAATCGCCACAAAGATAATTGAAGATTCTATTGTTTATATCTGTATTATTCTGGTTTTACTTGGACTTATACTGATAGGTAATATCAGTTCATTTCGTTTCAATAATTATGATTTTTTAAAGCAATTAATATGGACAGGAATATCTATCATTTTCTTTTTCATATTCCTTTTTATAGATTTGAAAAAGCTGAGAAAGTTTGCTTTCCCCATTATAATTTTAGGATTACTATTACTATTTGCAGTTTTTTTGCCAGGTTTAGGAGTTTGTATAAATTACTCAATTAGATGGCTTCATATAGGCCCAATTAGATTTCAACCAAGCACATTTGTTAGACTAATGTTAATATTTTATCTATCCCATTTTCTTGTAAAAAATAAGAATTTGATAGAACAGTCAAAACCAATTCAATTTTTAAAGAAATTTGAACCTATAATTATCTTTCCTTTAATATGCTTTTTTTTAATTTATAAAGAACCGGATTTAAGTACTGCTGCAATTCTTTTTTTAATTTATCTAAGCATACTATTTGTTGGAAGAATAAAAGTATCAACTATTTTTTTTATAGCTTCTTTGGCTATTTTAGTGGTAATATTGGTATTCAAGTTTGGACCAGAATATAGGACAGCACGATATTCGGCATTTTCAAAATTTGTTTCTGGCAAGCAATTAAGTAAAGAGGTAGAAGAAAAATATTGCTATCAACCTCGTGAATCATTAGTTGCTCTGTCTAATGGAAGATTATACGGTAGAGGAAGCAATCAGGGGCGAGCAAAACTTTTCTATTTGCCATTTGCAAAGACCGATTACATTTTTGCAATATTTGGCGAAGAGTTTGGATTTTTAGGCACAACTTTATTAATTGCTTTATATCTAATTCTTATTTTAGGTTGTTTTACATTGGCACAAAGGTCTAATGACCTTTTCTATACGCTCCTTATTGCAGGACTCACTTTTAATTTTGCATATAATGTTATTATTAATATCGGAGTTGTTACAAGTTTGATACCATCAACGGGTGTTAGTCTGCCATTTATAAGTTATGGTGGTTCTGCATTGCTTGCGGATTCAATATCAATTGCGACTATTCTTAATGCCAGTCGTAGAGCAAGATTAAATAATAATAGGTCATGAGATATGATTAACATTGCTATTGCTGCTGGAGGAACCGGAGGCCATATTTTCCCGGGCATTTCCATAGCAGAAGGATTCATTAATAAATTTGATAATGTGAAGATAATTTTTATTGGTGCCCGGAATGGAATTGAGAATATAATCATACCAAAATACAATTTTAAAGTGGTTAAAATAAATGCCCAAAGGCTCTATCGCTATCTTACTTTCAAAAACTTACTTTTTCCTTTCTATTTGTTAGAAAGTATAGAACAGACAAAAAGAATATTTAATAAAATGAATACTGATATATTTATAGGATGTGGTGGATTTGTATCTGGAGCAGCAGGCTTAGCTGCTTTATATCTTCAGCTACCGATTTTTTTGCAAGAGCAAAATAGCTTTCCTGGAATCAGTACAAGGTTATTAGCTAAATCCTGTAAAAGGCTATATTTAGGAAATAAAGATGCCAAACAATATTTTAAATCATCCCGACTTGTCGGAACAAAAATCAAATATACAGGAAATCCAATTAGAAAATTTGAAAAAATTAGTAAGGAAGAAGCTCTAAACTTCTGGAAATTTGAAAATAAGAAAACAATATTTATTTATGGTGGAAGTCAAGGCTCGCATGCATTAAATGTAAACTTTTATGGAATTATTAATGATATATTAAGTAATGATATTCAAATAATTTTTCAAACTGGTTTCCTTGATTTTGAAAGGGTAAAAAATAAATATGGTATTAGAAAAGGATTAATAGTTCAACCGTTCTTTAACAATATTGAATATGCTTACTCAGCATCTGATTTAGTAATATGTCGTGCTGGTGCAATTTCATTAAGTGAAATATCACATTTTGGATTACCTGCGATACTAATTCCTTTCCCATATTCTGCAGGCCAGCATCAACTGAAAAACGCCAAAAGCTTTATGAAAAAAGGTGCAGCTGAAATTATTACAGAACAAGAATTAAATCCTCAATTACTTTTACAAAAAATACTTGATTTAATAAATAATAAAAACAAACTAATAAAAATGTCAGATTCAATAAAGACTCTGTCAATATATGACTCAGCCGCGAGAATTGTTGAAGATATAATTCAATTTATTAGAAAGCAATAAAGATGTTAGGAAAAACTAAAATAATTCATTTTGTTGGAATTGGCGGTATTGGTATGAGTGGAATAGCAGAACTGCTTCTAAATTATGGTTATAAGATAACAGGTTCTGATTTGTTAAAGACTCCAGTAACTGAAAAATTGGAGAGAATGGGAGCTAAAGTATATTATTGTCATAATTCAAAGCATATTACTGATGCAGATGTTGTCGTTAAATCTTCTGCCATAAAAAGTGACAATATTGAAATAAGAACTGCTTTGACAAAGAAAATACCTGTAATTAGAAGAGCTGAGATGCTTTCTGAATTGATGCGAATGAAATATGGTATAAGTATAGCAGGCACTCATGGTAAGACCACAACCACTTCAATGGTTGGAATGATTTTAGCAGAAGCAGGACTGAAACCAACACTTATTATTGGTGGGAAGGTAAAAAATTTTAATTCTACATCCGTCCTGGGAAATTCAAAGTATATAGTAGTGGAAGCTGATGAATTTGACCATTCCTTTCTTACTCTGAGTCCTATTATTGCTGGAATTACTAATATTGAGCCAGAGCATCTGGACTGCTATCCAACTATAAAAGACTTAGAAACTGCATTCCTGCAGTATGCCAATTCTGTTCCCTTTTTTGGACTAATTATCGCCTGTCTTGATGATAAAAAAATAAAAGAAATAATTCCACAGTTTGAAAAAAGATTATGTACTTATGGAGTTGACTCAGAAGCTAATGTCAGAGCTATTAATATAAAATTTAAGAATTTTACCTCGCAATATGATTTAGTATATGAAAAGAAAAGATTGGGTCCAATTCACCTTCAGCTTCCTGGTATTCACAATATTAAAAATTCGCTTTTAGCAGCGACCGTTGCATTAGAATTAGAAATCTCCTTTAATTACATTCGCAATGGTCTTGCAAAGTTCAAAGGTGTATATCGCAGATTTGAGAAAAAAGGCTGCATAAATGATATCTTGGTTTACGATGATTATGCACATCATCCGACTGAAATTATGGCTACTTTAAAAGGAATCAGAAATAGCTCAATCAGAAGAATTGTTGTAGTATTTCAACCACATCTTTACTCCAGGACTCAAAAGTTCTATGAAGAATTTGCCAGGACCCTCTCTTTATCTGATTTATTGATTGTTACTGATGTGTATCCAGCAAGAGAAACGGCTATTCTAGGAATAAATGGAAAACTTATTGTGGATTCGGCAATCAAACAAGGGAATACAAATGTTATATACATAGAAAATAAAGAAGATGTCCCAAATAAATTATTGGAGATAACAAAAAGCGGAGATATTGTAATCACAATGGGAGCTGGTGATATTTATAAAGTTAGCGAGAAGTTTCTCTCTATGTTGGGAAAAAATGTGAAAACTAAAAACAAAAAAGATTAGCTTACTTTATTATGCAAAATATAAAGTTATTCAAAAATTATATCCTAAGAAAAAATCTTAATAAATATACTTTTTTTAATCATCCATTAAAAAATTATACAACTATAAGGACTGGTGGAAGTGCAGGATGTTTCATTGAATTACCAGGTTTAGATATTTTGAGAAATGTTTTTGAATTCATCTGTAAAAATGAGATAAGATATAATGTGATTGGAAACGGTTCAAATCTACTGGTTTCAGAAAATGGCTTTGATGACGTAGTAATTTCTCTAAAGAAAATTCCTCAGAAACTATATTGTGAAAGCAATTATCTATTTGTTTCTGCAAATATTGAAGTGTCTCATCTTTTGGAAATGTGTCAAAAATATGGATTAAGTGGACTTGAATTTTTGAGTGGCATACCGGGAACAATAGGCGGAATAGTTGTAATGAATGCCGGGGCATTTGACCATTCAATAGCTGAAATGATTAAAGAAATTGTCATTATTAATGAGAATGGAGAATTAGAAAAAATATCATCAGAGAATATGCACTTTAATTATCGCAAAATTGATTTTAAGAGGAGCAATTATATAATTATTGAGGCAGTTTTCAAAATAAAAAGGGAGCCTCAAAAGAAGGTTGAAGATCTATGTAAGGAGTATTTCTTTAATAGAAGCTCTAAATTTCTTTTGGATTGTCATACTTTTGGTTCAGTTTTCAAAAACGGTGATGATTATTATGCCGGTGAGTTGCTTGAGAAGTGTGGACTAAAAGGATATAGAATTGGAGATGCACAAATCTCTGAAAAGCATGCAAATTTTATTATCAATATCGGTAAAGCGACTTCAAATGATATTTATAAGCTTATAAAAATAATGAGGATGAAAGTATTCAAAAAGTTTAATATCAAGCTTGAACCAGAAGTTAAATTTTGGGGAGATTTTTCTGATGCAGATTAATAGAAAAGTATATAAAAGAAGAAGTAACAAGGTAAAAAAGAGTAGAATTCTCTCCTTTTTTTACTTGCTAATATTGTTTTTGGTTTTAGCACTCACTTTTGCATATCTCTCACTTTATGGATTATCACATTGGAATTTATTAAATATTAAAGAAATAGAAATCAAAGGGACACACTACATTAATGAAAATTTATTATATCTCAGATTAGCAAGTATTGAAGCAAAAAATCTGTTTGCGGTAAATGATAACATAATAAAGGAAATTTTGTCAGAATATACAAGAATAAAATCTTTTAAGGTTATCAGACAAATTCCAAATACTCTAAAAATATTAATTCAAGAAAGAATTCCAATAGCATGCTTAAGTTCTTCCGATGACACAATGTATCTAATTGATAATGAGGGAGTTGTTTTAGATTATGCAAAGAATAGCGCACAAAATGATTTGCCTATTTTCAAAGGAATAAATACAAATAATTTGACATTTGGGAGAACTATTTCTGATAAAAACATAAAAGTTATGTTAAATATATATAATTATATAAAGCAGAAAAATCCAGATTTTGTTGACAGAATTTCAGAATTTGATATAGAGGATGGAGAAGTTATACTGATTGAAAATGCAAGGAATGTAAAATTTTTGTTAGGCTCTGAAAAATTTCAAGAAAGAATTGATAAGTTAATATTTGCTTATCAAAATTTTGGGATTGCGAATTTTTCTGAAATTGATTTGAGGTTTTCTGACCAGGAGAACGAGATAATTATATTAAGGTAAGATGGCGAAAGAAAAGATAATAACTGCACTTGACATTGGAACAACCAAGATTTGTTGTCTTATATCAATTCTTGATAAGAACAATAAGCTTAAGATTTGTGGGATTGGCGAAAATAAGTCTGAAGGCCTGTCACAAGGGATGATAAAGAATATTCGTGCTGCATCTGATTCAATGGATAAGGCTATAAAAGAAGCAGAAAAAATGTCAGGTAGAGATGCACAAAATGTTTTTATTGGTGTAGGTGGTGAACTCATAAGAAGTTATGTAGGTCATGGTATTGCAAATATAGAAAGCAAAAGCAGATATTCTAATGAGCTTAACGACTATGAAGTTACAGAAAATGAGATTAAAAGGGTTGTTGAAGATGCAGAAAAGAATAAACCAATTTCAAGTGATAGAAGAATTATACACGCAGAACCTCAATTCTTTACAGTTGATGGAATACCTGGCATTCTTGACCCAATTGGAATATCTGGAAGACGATTTGAAGCTGATGTACATATTGTTACTGCTGATATAAATTCTTTAAACAATATTTATAGAAGCATCCAAAGAATAGGTCTAAATGTTAAAGATGTTGTCTTACAGCCCATCGCTTCTTCAATGGCAGTATTGAATCAGGATGAAAGAGAATTGGGCTCAATACTTGTGGATATTGGAGGTGGAACAACTGATATATCTATATATTACAAGAAAAGTATCAGATTTAGTTGTATTATTCCTCTTGGTGGAGAGGATATTACAAATGACCTTGCAATTGGGTTGCGGACCCCAAAGGTTGAAGCTGAAAAAATTAAGATTGAATATGGATATGCCCATCCTGACCACGCAGATGAAAATATAAAAATTGAAATTCCCGGCATTGGTGGACGTCCTGCAACTAAACGTTCTCAGAAATTTGTTGCTGAGATTATTAATCCTCGCATTCAAAAGATTGCTGACCTTACTTATAATGAGATTAATAAAAGTAGATATTTAAAAATGATAACAGCAGGAATTTCTATTACTGGCGGTACAGCAAATTTGAGAAGCACTAACCAATTATTTGAAGAAGTATTTGATTTACCAACCAAAACAGGGTATCCTTCTTTCGCAGAAATTTATGGAGATACAGAAAGTCTGTCAGACCCAAAATATGCAACTGGAGTTGGGCTATTATATTGGGGAAAGAAAAATTTTGAGAAAGATCCATTTAATAAAAATTCTAAAAAGTCACTCATTGAGAGAATGATTTCTAGAATTAGAGATTGGTTTGCTAATCAAGACTTTACTTAAAATCATGTATGGTTAATCAATTTAGTGAGTGAACGAAAACTAAATAAAATTAGTAAAAAATGGTAAATTTAGAATATTTTGCTTGTTTTACCTCAACCCCTAACCCCTTCTCCTAGAAGGAGAATGGGAACTTTCCTTCTCCCTCTCCTTGACAGGAGAGGGCTGGGGTGAGGTAGGAAAAAAGACTTTTCGTTCAGCTACTAATTTATTTTTACATTACTGATATGAGGCAATAATGTTAAAATTCAGTGATTCGTTAGATGTCCCCTCCCCGATTAAATCGGGGATAATCGGGGATTCCAAAATTAAAATCATTGGTGTTGGTGGCGCAGGAAATAATGCAATAAACACAATGATAGGGAATAAATTAAAGGATGTTGAGTTCATTGCAATAAATACTGATTTGCAGGTACTCAATAATTCATTAGCAGAAACTAAGATTCAAATTGGGAAGAAGTTACTAAAGGGATTTGGTGCTGGCGGAAATCCTGAGTTAGGAACTTTGGCTGCTGAAGAAAATGAAGAAGACCTGAAAAAGGCTATTTTAAATGCAAAAGTTGTTTTCATAGCTGCTGGAATGGGTGGAGGAACTGGCACAGGAGCAGCTCCAGTTATTGCAAGAATCGCTAAAGAAAGTAATATTTTAACTATTGGTATTGTAACATATCCCTTTGTTTGTGAAGGAAGAATCCGACGAGAAAATGCCGATAAGGGCATAAATGACCTAAAGAATAATGTGAATTCATTAATTGTTATTCCTAACGAAAGATTAAAGGAAAAGTTCGGAGAAATAGAACTTTATGAAGCTTTTAAGAAGGCAGATGCAGTTCTTTATAATGCTGCAAAATCTATTTCCGATATCGTTAATAAAAGAGGGTATGTGAATGTTGATTATGCAGATGTAAAAACGGTTTTGTCATATATGGGTTATGCGCTTATTGGCCTTGGCAGAGCCGAAGGTGATGATAGAGCTGAAAAAGCCACTTTAGAAGCAATATCAAATCCGTTAATTAGCAACATCTGCCTGGCTGAATCTAAAGCAATACTGTATAATATAACCACTGGCTATGATCTAAAAACATCTGAACTTGATAAAATAGCATCAATTATTAATAAAGAAGCAGATGAAAACAAAAATATTATTTTCGGACTGATTTATGATAAAGAGATGAATAATAAAATGGATATTGCAATAATTGCTGGCGGAATACCTGAATCAGATACAGAGTTACAATCAATAGAAGAGATTAAAAAGAAATCGCATGAAGAAGAAATATCTGAAATTCAGCAAATATTAGAAAGAATACATCAATCGGAAAAATTGTCTCCCTATGAGGATAGAATTGATAGACCACATTCTGAAAAAATTGATAAAGCAAGAGAGGAGAGCAGATTTCAACATTTTTATGATAAGCATAATGAAAATTGAGAAGATTTTAGTTGTGTATAAGGAGTTGATTTGATAAATTATATAATACACCTTCTAATTTATAGTCTATCTGTATATTTAGTCAGCAAATTTACAAAGTTAATATCAATAAAAGATTTTAAGACCGCATTGCTTTTTTCTATTGTAGTTGGAATTGTAAATACTGTGATAAGACCAATTTTTATTGTTCTCACATTCCCAATCGCCATTATTACTTTTGGGGTTTTTTTGATATTTATCAACGGTCTTATGTTGATGCTATCATCTGTTTTTTTCAAAGAAATAAAGATAAAGGGCTGTTTTTCTGCAGCTCTTGCCAGTATATTGATTTCTATTGTGGTTTACATCTTTGAATCGTTCATTATTGTTTAAATTTTATTTGAAGCAAATCATATCAATTGATTAAATACAAAAAGAGGTGTCTTATGAAAGCAAAATTAGTGGCTTTACTATTAGTTGCCTGTTTACTTGCAATTATTGGTTGCAGTAAATCTTCAACCGAACCCAAAAATGAATCACCTGAAGTAACTAATATAGTTGCAGTTCCAGATACAATCAGAACAGGACAAACTACAACAATTACATGTTTTGCAAATGACCCTGATGGTGATAATCTAACATATAAATGGGAAGTTGTTTCAGGCACTATTACAGGTACAGGTGCAACTGTTCAATGGATTCCACCTGATACAACAGGAACATACTCAATAATCTGCACAGTTGAAGATGGAAGAGGAGGACAGGATACCCAGCATGTTAATATTTATGTAGTTAATGTTCTATACCGTGTAATAAAAATGTTGGACTATAATATGATTCCTGAATTGCAAGTTTATAGAGACAGCTTTGTTTATAATGATAAAAATAAGGTAATTCGTAATGAACTATTTAATTCCGATGATGAGGTAATTGGGTTGGAATTGTATGAATATGATGAGAATGATTTTCTTATAAGAAGGTCAAATTTTGTGCCTGCTGATACAATAAATACATTGAACTGGTATAGGGCGGATTATCAATATAATGCGAGTAATCTTCCAACTCGTTGCAATATTTATAACAATAGTGATGCACAAACAGGATATCTAATTTGGGAATATGATAATAATGGTGTTTGGATAAAATTGAAGGAATATAGTATAGAGGGTTCCCTGTTGAATTATTGGGGAAATTTTGAATATGATGAGAATGGCGTTTTTAGCATATGGTATTGGTTTGATTCAGAAAATAATATGATTAGATATAGATTGTGGGAGTTTGAAGAATACCAAGATTAAAAAAGTTCGTGTGTACCCTAAATTTGGCATATCCACGAACAAATTTTTAAATCTAAAGTAAATATCCACGAACTTTTGTTCGGGGATACATACATTATACACAAGACCGAAGTACATACTGCTAACTTGATTTTATTTCGGATAAAAAATGGAACAATAAAAAGTAGAAAATCTTGCAAATATAAAAGAAATATAAATTGGTTTATAGTGATGCATAAATACTTGTTTATAATTTTAACTTTACAGCATTGTAAGGATACCAACATTTGACACTGTAAGCTAAAAAGTGTCTATCGTTGGAGGTGAGGTTTGAAGAATTCTAAGAACGAAATCATTGAGAACATAAAAGAGAATTTTTCTTCCTGTAACACATTTACCCGGGAAGAATTGTATGATTATTTGGAACAGAGTTTCTTTCCCGGACTAAAAGAAGCAACCTTTCGTTGGCGTGTTTATGAATTAAAGAAAAATAATATAATTGTTTCTGTTACCAGAGGTATATTCAAACTGTCGGATAACAAAACAATATTTGAACCCGCAATAAATAATAAACATTATAAAATTAGTCATTTGTTACAAAAGAATTTTAACTCAATATCTTATTGTATCTGGAGTTCAAGTTGGCTCAATGAATTCTCCAGACATCAAGCTGCAAATGAAATAATATTTGTGGAAGTGGAAAAGGATCTGGTAAACTCTGTTTTCAATCTGTTATTAGATAATTATTTTAAAAATGTTTACATAGAACCTGATAAATTCGTTACTGAAACTTATGTTTCTGAAAATCAAACTTCAATTATAATAAAATCTATGATAACTAAATCACCAATCCAATCTGTAAAAAATGTTAAAGTCCCGAAATTGGAAAAAATATTGGTCGATCTTTTTTCGGATAATAAATATTTAGTTGCTTACAAAGGATATGAACAAAAGGTTATTTTTGAAAATGCCTTTGCTAAATATCAGTTAAATCTTTCTAATCTGATTAATTATAGTCGCAGGAGAAAAAAAGATAAACTTATCATAGATTTTCTAATTACGAAAATAAAGATTGAAAAGGATCTATTGAAATGATTAAGGCAAATTCCTTTAACTCAGACTGGATAAAAACCCTTAGAAGCAAAAAGAGAAAGATCGATCCTATATTATGCGAAAAAATGGTCAGATCTTTAGGACTTGTAGAGCAATTAGTGATCAATGATCTGCAATTTGTTTTTAAAGGTGGAACATCTTTGATTTTACTCGTGAAAAAACCACAAAGATTCTCAATTGATATTGATATTAATACCGAAGAATCAAATGAACACTTATTAAATATTCTTAATAAAATATGTTCAAAAGATTTTTTTAAACGATTTGATGAAAATTCACTTTGGTCCGTTTTTTGACTAATTACCTAAGTTTTATTATGATTCAGCGATAGATGGCAGAGAAAATTACATTTTACTTGATGTCCTTTTTGAAAAACATTCCTATCCAAAAGTGATTAAAACTCCCATTAAATCTTTCTGGATAGACACCCATGATAATATTATAAAAGTAAATACTCCCTCAATTGATTCTATTCTGGGAGATAAGCTTACTGCTTTTGCTCCCAATACAACAGGCATTAAATACGGAACTGATAAATCTATGGAAATGATAAAACAGCTTTTCGATATTGGCAGATTATTCGATCATTTTAACGATATTGAAGTAGTAGCCACTTCTTTTAAGAAAATTGCAGAAAAAGAGTTGAGATATAGGAAATTAGCCAAAAATTCAGATGATGTCTTGCAAGATATTATTGATACAAGTCTGATAGTATCACACTTCCCTGGTGGAGCAAAATCCGATTCCCCTGAACTTAAAGAATTGAGAGATGGATTAAAACGCTTTAAAGGATTTCCTATTGATATTACTTACAGAGCAGATGATGCAATTCTTTCTGCTGCAAAAGCAGCTTATCTCGCTGCCAAAATCATGAATAAAGATTTTACTAAAACCGAAATATTCTCAGATAAAATAAAGTATGAAGAACAGGATTTCACCAATATGTATAAGCATCTTAAAAAGTTAAAGAAAAGAAAAATTGAGGCTTATTATTATTGGTGTAAAATGTTTGAACAATTGATAAATTATAAAGAATCGTAGAGAAGAAAATATGAAAATAGAACAAAACTATCCACTCACAAAAAATAAAGACTTTGTTACTGATGATATTGGAAATTTGAGAGAATTGATTTTGAAAGAATTGATATAAATAAAGATGTCTTGTGTGTAACATTGTGTCTGCGATTAAGCAAGAAGAAAATGTGAAAGAACGCTGCACACATAATCGTTATGCAAATAAATATCAAATTAATTCATCAGGCATCAGAATAAATTATATGTATAGTTTGAAAATTGCTTTAAGTATATCCTTTTAAAAAAATCCATGAAGATGTGGAAAAATAGTATTTTGAGAAATACCCATAATCTTCAGCCCAAAACCGAATACCAATTTTGATAGAAATCCCCTCTTGCCTGTCCACCCTTTGGTGGGAGAGGGGTGTTACGATAAATCTACTAAAGGAAGATTTATCGTAATGGGGTGTGTAATTATTGTTTTTATACAATCTCTATAATTGTGGGAACGGAATTTAATGTTCACATAAATTTTTACCAACAACAAGATTATTATTTACAAAATCCATAACTAATTCCTCTGGTGTTTCCATTTCAGCACCAATGCAAACTTCAATATTATTTTGTTCAAACAGTGCTTGTGCGCGCCTTCCCATTCCACTTGATATAATATGGGTTATACCTTGTTCGTGAAGCCATCTGGGGAAAACTCCAGGTTCATGATGAGGCGGTTTAACAAATTGAGTATTTGTTATTTTGTTATTTACCCCGTTAGAAGTCTCCCGATATTTGTCGGGAGCATTTTGCTTAGTGGAACTATTTCTAACGGGGTGAACATCAATAATTGCAAATTCTTCACACCGTCCAAAATGTGCACATAGTTTTCTATCTATAGTAGGTATTGCAAATTTTAGCATATCATCGCCTTTGTAATAGTATATTTGGAGTAGGCAACTCCGTTGCCTAAACTTGACGGAGTCAAGTACTCCATACGGCGAGAGACTCGCCGACTCCATAGTTCATATTTCAATCTTTTCTATTATCTTATCAACTATACTTGCCATTGCCTTTGCAGAATCTGAGTCTTTATAATCTTTTATATATGGTTCACCTTTATCACCAGTTTCAACAATTTTTTTATCAATTGGAATTTTACCCAGGATTTCTACACCAAAATCTTTTGCTGCTTTTTCAGTTCCTGAACCCTCAAATATGTCAATTAATTTCCCGCAATAAGGGCATTTGAAAGCGGTCATATTCTGAATAATTCCAATAACAGGGACATTCACTTTACGGGAAAAATTTATTGTTTTACGTGCATCAAGAAGGGAAAGGTCTTGAGGTGTGGAAACTATGACAGAGCCATCCATTTTTCCTATAATCTGAACAGCAGAAAGTGGCTCATCACCAGTCCCAGGAGGACTATCAACGATAAGGTAATCTAACGAGGGCCATTCTATATCCTGCAAGAATTGTCTTATCAATTTCATCTTAAGAGGTCCACGCCATATAACTGGGTCATCAGGACTGCCCAAAAGTGAGGCAATCGTCAGTGCATACAAATTTTCGTCCACCCGAATTGGTTCAGGTCTATCACCTTTTTTCCTGGAAGTTAAAACCTTTCCTTCTATGCCCAGTAGCTTTGCGGTAGAAGGTCCGTGAATATCTATATCCAGAATGCCGACTTTTTTGCCTTTTTCTGCTAAGCTATAAGCTAAATTTACAGCAACTGTACTTTTGCCAACGCCACCCTTTCCGCTGAGAATAATTATCTTATGCTTGATTCTATCAATATTCTCTTTGAGATATCTTTCCTGTTTTTCTTTTTCAACTTCATTATTCTTTTGCATACTAAATTTTCTCCTAAATAATCATTATTTACAACCTAAATTTAATTTGAATTATGTCCAATGGCTTGAAACATTCGGATTTGCAAGTTCTTTTAATTCATTATTGCGAAATGCTTCGTAAGCTTGTTTTACTGTCAAATTTTCTTCTGCAAGATAGATTTTTATTCCAGCAGAATTTAATATTTGAAATGCTCTGGGACCCATATTTCCAGTTACTAACGCATCAGCTTTTAGATTGATAATACTTTGTGCTGACTGAACTCCAGCTCCTCCCATTGCATTCATGTTTTGTTCATTTGAGATATACTCTTCCTTATCTGAATCTTCATCAAATATGAAGAATCCATTTGCACGCCCAAAACGTGTGTCTACTTTGGCATCCCAGCCTTTGCCATTTGTTGTAAATGCTATTTTCACTTTTCCTCCTGTATTTCACCGCTGAGACGCAAAGGACACAGAGATAAATTCTATATTAATTATTAGAAGGGTAAGAGAATCTTCTAAGCAAAAAATAATATTTAACATCTTTGCGTTCTCCGCGACTCTGCGGTGAGTTATTTTTCATAATTTTGTTTGAATTTTTGCCCAACATTCTTCAACATATTTACCAATGTCTGATTTATCATATTCAACCACTGTTTTTTGTAAAACTAAAGATTTTGGAAAAGAGTCAGAATAGGGAATCTTTCCAATAATCTCTAACTCATTATTATGAGAGAAAATTTCTATCTCTTTTGTAATTTTTTCATTTATGTCAAACTTGTTTATAATACATCCTGTTGAATACCCGAAGTGCTTAACAAGTTCAAGAATTCTTTTCAAATCATGAAATCCGGAGAGAGAGGGTTCTGTCACGATCAAAACATAGTCTGAATTAGAGAGTGAGGCGATTACAGGGCAGCCTATTCCAGGTGCACCATCAGAAATCAGCAAATCTTTATTATTTTCATTTGCCAAATTATGAGCCACTTCTTTTATTTTTGAAACTAATTTCCCTGAATTTTCTTCTGCGATACCAAGTTTTGCAAAAATTAGAGTAGAATTTGACCTTGTCTTTGATATATACCACTCGCCAGATAGGTTGTCCTCAAATTCAATAGCATCAACAGGACACATTCTATAACAATATCCGCATCCTTCGCAGTCAATTTTGTTTATTTTAAACTTATCTCCTGCCTTTTCAACTGCATCAAATCGGCATATTTCCCGGCATTTTCCACATCCGATGCATTTTTCGTAAATAATACTTGCCTTTTTACCACCATAGAATTGGTAAGTTTTCTTAATTTCAGGTTTTAAAAGTATATGCAAGTCAGATGCATCAACATCGTAATCTGCAAGAACGGCATTTTCATCAGCTAAATATGCAAATGAGGCAGCTAATGAAGTTTTGCCAGTTCCACCTTTTCCACTGATAATTACTAATTCTCTCATTTGAAAATCCTATCACCACAAAGAGCACAAAGAGCACAAAGAAAATAAATATAAACTCTCATTCCCAAGCCCCAGCTTGGGAATGCTTACAACCCGTCCCCAATTTAATTGGGGATACCCACCAAATAGGTAAGAACAGGTTTACCCCGTTAGATAATATTTAATTTCCTGAGATAGAACTACTTAACTCGGTAAACTATCAAACGGGGTGAATCCTGTTCCTATTCGTATTAATCATTACAATAAATATTGTGTTTTCATACTCTTTTTTGAGGGATTGCAGGTATTTATATTTCATAGTAAATCTGTAATGCTTTTTTGAATTTTCCTAAAGATATTATTGATTGAGGGAATGGTGAGTATATTTTTTCCTTGTGAATATAGTTCGGCAATTTCTCGTGAATAGGGAATTTTACCTAAGATTGGAATCTTTTCATCTTCACAATAATTATACACATCCTGATTGCCAATACCAGATTTGTTAATTATGATTCCAAATTTCTTCGCTAATTCTTGCATAGTTAAAACTGCTAATTTTAAGTCATGAAGGCCAAATGGTGTTGGTTCAGTTACAAGAATCACAAAATCTGAGTCTTTAGTTGCTTCTATCACTGGACAGGAAGTTCCTGGTGGTGAATCGAAAATGAAATAGCTTTCTTCTCCAAACTTTTCCGTGGAGAAATCTTTAGTTTGTTTTATTAGAGGAACAGCCATTACTTCGCCTACTCTAAGTTTTCCTTCTACAAAATGAAAATTGTTATTAGTTATGTTACACCAATGAATTTCACCAATTTTTATATTTTCAACATCAAAGGCATTTTGTGGACATAACTCTATACAGGCAAAGCAACTATGGCAAAGTTCAGGGAAGATTATTACTTCTTTATTTGTTACAGCAATAGAGTTAAACTCGCATATCTCAGTACATTTGCCACATAGATCGCATCTTTCATTTACTTTTGGTATCTGGCGAAAACAATATTTCTTATTGAGTTTTGTATTCTTTAGAAAAATATGGCAGTCTGGTTCTTCAACATCCAAATCTACTAAGATGACTTTATCTTTGTATTTTTCTTTTAGAAAAAGAGTGAAATTGACAGCAAAGGTTGTCTTTCCAGTTCCGCCTTTTCCACTTGCAACTGAAATTTTCATATGAAATAGCACGCCCGTCTACGCTAAAGCTACGCCGGACAGGCAGGTTACACACCCCGTCCATCCCGATGAATCGGGATGTCCACCCCTCTCAATAGGGGATTTTTTGGAATTCCCCTCTATCAAGAGGGGATACGGCTTCAGCCGAGGGGTGTGTTATTTTCATCATCCTTTGCGTCCCGATTATCGGGACATGTATGTTTCATATTAATTCTTTCTTGTCATTACAGTTCCGCATTGGGGACATTTTATACTATTGCAAGGAGTTCCAGGTGTATGAGAAATTTCTGTTCCACAATTTGGACAGACACATATTACAGGACATCCACCTCTTCCTATACCTTTACCTCTACCGATGCCTTGGCCTCTGCCACCACCTTGTCCTCGTGGTCCTGTTCCCTGTCTGCCGCCAGGCATGACATCACCTCTCGGCATTTTTATTTCCTTTCTCATCTTCAACTATTTTAAAATCAGCGTTTATGACTTTTTTGTCTTGTTGAATTTGCTTTTTATTCTTAAGATATGATATTAAGCCGCGAACGGTTCGCTGTGTAATTCCATCTGGCTTTCGTGCATCATTTATAATAAAGCCCACTGCTGGCAATATCATTGAACGCCAGATAGATATATGACCTTTCTTATTATATAAAGTTCTAAAGCAAGGTCCGCTTCTTCTGCCTGTTCCGGGACCTAAACCTTCTGGGCCTGTACCGTCTCGTCTTGGCATTTATACCTCCTTCTATATACGGATAGATTCCTTAGTTGTCACTGTCTCCCGATGCATCGGGATGACAAAAACTAATCTGTCATGGAATGGTCCATGACAGCCATGTAAATTGACAGCCATGTAAATTTTGTTACTCAAATTTCTTCAGGGAGAGCGATTTGAAACCCTCCCTGAATTATAGGGTTACTTATCCTTGGATTTTAATTCGTCAAGTCTTTTCTCAATATTCTTCGTTTCTTCTTTAATCATTTTCAATTCATCTTTCAGCATTTGTTCTTCATTTTCTTTTGAATAAGGGTTAGGATATGAAGGATATTCATAATAAGGATTTTGATAGAATCCTCTACCATATCCAAATCCTCTTCCACGACCAAAACCATACCCACGACCGTAACCACGGCCATAACCAGCACCACCGCGGGGAACACCTCTTGTGAATCCAGGACTTGAATAACCAGCACAATAACCCAATCCTCTACCTGTCATTGGTCCCATTCCGTCAGGACCGGTTCTATCTCCTCTTGGCATCTTAGCCTCCTTAATTTGTAATTTTGAATTTTAAATTTATAATTTTTAATTGATTATCTCCTGCCATGTCTATGCCTTCCTCTACGGCATTGCCCAAAACCAAATTGCTGTGCCAGATTGACAAAATCCGTTCCGCCACAATTAGGACAGTTGATAGCAGCATTATTTTCAAAATCAATCGGGATTATAGTTCCACAATTAAGGCATCTAATTATATTATTTCTGAAATATACGGAGCCACCCATTATAAAAATCTCTTTGCCTTCCACAAGAGCTTTTGCCACCTTTTTTCTTGCTGCATCAATCAACCTTGTAAAAGTTGGACGGGAAATTCCCATTTGATTCGCAGCTGCTTCATGTTCCAA
>Ga0315547_1000786_pt1 | contig 28384 bp, 19 predicted proteins | sample SalMarSW160240MG_2_FD_202542 | JGI IMG/M metagenome (GOLD analysis project Ga0315547, IMG submission 202542) | Salt marsh sediment microbial communities from the Plum Island Ecosystem LTER, Massachusetts, United States - Salt Marsh Sediment SW1601-240 ...
GCCGTGGGTTGACTGCAATTCCCCTCTCGGTGACGATAACATCGACCACCTCTCCCGGTGTTGTCACCGTAGTTACTCTCTCGACGATTACCGGTAGCCTCCCACGGAGTGTAGGGATCGTAATCACGGTCATCTTCGCTCCGGAAGCGACGTCCTGGTGCCCCCCGATCCCGTGCAGGAGCTGCCCGTCGGAGTGGGTGTTGACGTTGACGTTGAAGTCGAGATCGACCTCGGTTGCCCCGAGGAACGCAGCATCGAGCATGTATGTGGAGCAGCCTCGCGAGTCGTAGTTGGCGTACTGTCCAGGGTCCATGATCACATGGTTTTGGTCCTCACGGAGCGATTCGATCGCCGCGGTGTCAAACGCTTGGCCATCAAGGATTACCCGTACCAAGCCCTGGTGCAGGATGTCAACCAAGAGTCTCGTCCCTCCCCCCATGGCGAACCCACCGACTATGCCTAACTTGGCCATCTCCTCCCCGACGAACTTCGTCGCGGCAAGGGAGATTCCACCTGCCCCGCCCTGGAAGTTGAACCCGTCCACGAGGTACCCGGAGGCCCTGACCGCCTCAGAGGCGAGTCGGGCGATTTTGAGGCGCGTCGGGGAACGCGTGATCATAAGCGTCCCCGAGGCGATACTCTCGGGATCACCAATCTCATTCACCACGACTATGTAGTCGGTCCATCCCTGCTGAATCTCAAACGGATAAGCCGGGTAGGGAACAAGGTCGTTAGTCACTACTACTGTCTTTTCGGCGTACATTGCATCGACCGTGCAGAACGTGATCGGGCCGCACGGCGTCTTTCCCTTTATCCCATTGGCGTTGCCATAAGGATCGGCCTGGGGAGCGGCGATGAACGCGACATCAATCTTTACGTCTCCCGCCTCCACTGCCCGCCAGCGTCCCCCGTGTGAGCGGAGTACTCCTGGAGCCTTCAGCTTTCCTCCCTGAGAGACAAACGCCCCCACCGGTCCGTTCATTGACCCTTCGATCCGCGTTACAACGCCATTTTTGATGTGCTCGATCAAGGGCTCGTGCACCGGGAACAACGCAGTGGGGAAGAGCCGCAGGTCTTTTAACCCCATGCGAGCGCAGGCATCTAAGGCCTGGTTAACTAGGAGGTCTCCGTTTCGGAAGGAGTGATGAAAGGAGATCGTCATGCCATCCGAGAGCCCGGTTGCTTCGATCGCTTCCTCGATCGAGGAGAGCACCTTATTCTCTCCGGGCTTGACCGTCTTTTGAGGGCGGGAGGCCTTTTGAGCTGTGGGAGTGGTGGCAAATGCTCCCTTGAATGGCCGCAGTTTTCTTTCGCCAATCCTTTCTGGTATCTCACGGCCGAGCGCGTTTTTCATCGTGGTTCCTCACCGCTTAGCTCCTGAGCGAGCTTGAGCGTCCGGCGCGCCCGTTCGAGCACCGGCCGGTCGATCATCCTACCCTCGATAGCAATTGCCCCAATACCGTGCGCTTCGGCTGCTTGCGCCGCAGAAACGATCTTCTGCGCTTCCCCGATCTCCTCTTTGCTCGGGGAGAAGACTCTGTGGATCGGCGCGATCTGGCGGGGGGTGATCGCTCCTTTGCCGTCGAAGCCAAGATCATGCGCCAATTTGGTCTCGGCGATCAGACCATCTTCGTCCTCCACATTGGGATAGACCGTGTCGGAGGCCTGCACCTCTGATGCCTTGGCAGAAGCGACGATCATCGACCGAGCGAAGAGGAGGCTCTCCTGCGTGCGCTTGGATCCGAGGTCACGGGTGAAGTCCTCCGCGCCAAAGGCGACGATCGCCACTCTCGTATCCGCGGCACAGATCTCTTCGGAGTGGAGGACCCCCTTCGCTGTCTCGATGATCGGCATAATCAAGGTTGAGCCTTCCACGATGCCCAACTCCTTCTCGATTCGGGTGATCTCAGTGGCAAGCTCATCGATATCCGCCGCAGATTCCGCCTTGGGAAGGCAAATCCCGTGCGGTCGGCTGTGCAAGACCTCGGCGAGGTCATCTCGTCCATAGCTTGAAAGCGGATTGATTCGCACCCAGGCCTCGGGGAGATCGATCGTTGCCAGGAGGTGCTTCACCAGGATGCGTGCCGCGGCCTTTTCCACCGGTGGGACCGAATCCTCAAGGTCAAGGAGGACACAGTCAGCACCGTGAAGCTCGATTCCCACAAGGAGTCGGGGGTTGTTCCCTGGCGCGTACAGGCGGCTTCGCCGTGGGCGGTCCCGCTTGCTTGCAACACGACTTACGTGCGGTTCGATCGGGTTAGTGCTGGGAAAGGCCAATCGGAGGGCCGCCTCTACCCGCGCCGCGATCACGTAGTCAAGCGCTCCTTTGTCGATCACATTGATCTTTGCCTTCTTTACTTTAAGTGTGGCCGCAGTCTCCTCAATAACCTGGCGAATCCCCTGCTCAACCAGCTTTTTGTTCCCCGCTTCAATTTGAACTTCAAGGGACGAAGCCGAAGTGACCGTAACCTGGCAGTCCCGCTTGTTCTCCGAGCCAATCGTATCTTCTACGTTCATCGTTTTTCTCCTACGACATAAACAGGGCCAGGACCGCCTTCTGCGCGTGCATTCTGTTCTCCGCTTGGTCGAAGATGACGCTTCCCTTGCTACGTGAGGCCTCATAGGTGATCTCCTCCCCGTAATGGGCCGGTAAACAATGCATCACTAGGGCACCGTTATTCGCTACTTTAAGGAGCGCCTCATCAATGCTGAACCCGGAGAACGCATGCTTCTTCTCTTCAGTCTGCGTCTCCTGCCCCATGCTCGTCCACACGTCGGTGTACAGTATATCGGCCCGGCTCGCTGCCTCTCTGGGATCGTGTAGTATCTCGACGCTCCCTCCCGCCTGCTGCGCCGCCCCCACAACCGCCTCATCCGGCTCATACCCCCCCGGACAAGCGATCCGGAAGGCAATACCCATCTTGGTGCAGCCGTTGATCAGAGAGTGAGCTACATTGTTTCCATCGCCGATGAAGGTGAGGGTCAGCCCGGAGAGCTCTCGCTTTTTCTCCCAGATGGTCAAGAGATCTCCTAGTATCTGGCATGGGTGAAGAAGGTCAGACAGGCCATTGATCACCGGTACGGACGCATACTTCGCCAAGTCGAGGATCGTCTGGTGCTCGAAGACTCGTGCCATGATTCCGTCCACGTACCCCGAGAGGACGATGGCGATGTCCTCTGTGGTCTCGCGCTTTCCGAGTTCGATATCCTCGGGGCCAAGGTAGATAGCATGTCCATCAAGCTGGGTCATCCCAGTCTCAAAGGAGACGCGCGTGCGAAGAGAGGGCTTCTGGAAGATCATCGCCAGGGTTTTCCCGTAAAGCATCTCATGCTTTACCCCAGCGTTAAGCTCAAGCTTCAGGTTGCGTGCAGTTTCGAGGATTTCGTAAATCTCTGCGGTAGAGAGGGAAGCGAGTGAGATGATGTCCTTAGCAATCATGTCAGTTACCTCCTGCGGATGGGAGAACGTGCAATAGCCATCCGGATGTGAGGGCTCCAGACTCTCCTGGGGCTTCCTTGCTTGCGTTTGGACAGCAGCCTAGACAGTCATCACAATCAGCGCCAATTGGCATCGATCCCTCCTTGTGGGCGTCCCGAATGATAGCCGATACCCTCCTTGCTATCCAAGGTTAAGAGGGTTAGCGTGAACACCGATATTAACGCAAACGAAGCTCGGAAAGGCAAACGGGCATTAACGTTGCATTACCTGGAGTCATAGAATCTAAGCCACAAGTTCAAGAGGCCTTCACTGAGTCCATGAAGGAGGGAGGATTCTTATCGGCATAGAGATTTAAGGGAGGATCCGGATGGAATAGATCCCGAGACGGTTGGCCCCGATGATGTCGGTGAGAAGGCGGTCTCCAATCATCACTGCCTGATGGGGCGAGGCTCCCAGTTTTTCTAAGAGAGACCGGAATCCTTTTTTGGAAGGCTTCCTTGCCCTGTGCAGGAGTGGATAGTCCTGGGCAAGGTGGCCGATTACAGGGTCATTGGCCTGGCGGCGATTGGTGAGAATTCCAATGTGAAACCCTATTCGTGTGAGTTCTTCCAGGAGCGCGATGACATCTGGCTCCAGTCTGTGCGGCCTGCGTCCCCCCAAAGTGTTATCAAGATCGAAGAGAATCGCCCGCTTTCCCTCACTGTAAAGCTTGGTAAAGTCGATCTCGAAGATCGAAGTGGCAACCTCACGTGGTCGCAAGAGCCGCATCGTCCTCACCCTCGATGATTTCTCCAATTGTGGCTACACCTCGCAATCGGTCGATGATCGCCAAAAACTCATCTTCCATCCCTGGGGCAACGTAGATCTTGAAGTAGATTTTCCCATCCTTTAAACGATAGTCGCGCCGGACGTTTGCCAGGCCGTCGTACGCGCTAACAATGGCGTCGATAAAGTGGATCTCCTTCTCGGTGGTGTTTAGCCAATAGACTGAAGCGTCCTGCATCAGTGCGCCTTCCCCTCCAACGAAGAAAGATGGGCGATCGCCTTTTTAAGGGCGATCTCCGGGTCGATCTTCTTTTTCCAAGCGGCGGCGATCGCAGCGAGTATCCTCCCTCCTTCTGCCACCTCAGGTGATGGATAATCGGCCTTATTGATTTTACGGTCATCTCCCAACTGCTCAGCGAGCTTTCTCGCTGCCAGAATGGTTGGTAAAGGGTAGTTCACTCGCCCCTCTTTCTGTTTGACCGCCTCCCAGGTGCGGCGGATCGCCTCCATCTCCTTGGGTGCGTCACCGAAGACGTGCGGGTGACGCCGGATGAGTTTCTTCACCAGAAGATCGATTACATTGTCGATGCAGAAAGTTCCCTTCTCAGAAGCGATCTGGCTGTGAAGGAGGATCTGCAAGAGAAGGTCGCCCAACTCATCGGCAAGGACTTGCGGATCACCGGCGTCGATGGCGGCGATTGCTTCGTGTGCCTCCTCGAGGAGATATGGTCGTAAGGAGCGATGATCCTGCGCACGATCCCACGGACAGCCTTCCTTCCCGCGCAGTTGTGCTACCAGCTTAACTAGGTCATTGAACGACCTATGGCCCATTGCTGGGAGTTTGCACCGCTTCGCTTGGGGTTTGTACCTCCGTTTCTAGAGGTGTTGGAGCCGGGATCTCTCCGCCTGCTTCCGCGAACAGTTTGGCCACCTCTTCAGGGCGGTAGCTCGGATCGTCGCTCATGATCTTTTCCAGCTTCTCCACGGCCCTGTCGTCCTCCCCTTGCGCCAGATAGAGCTTCGCCAGTTCGAACGAGCCGTCGAGCCCCGGTTTTGTCAACGGTTTACCCTGCCCGGCCTGGGTCTGATTGACATCAACGATCTTCTCGTACAGGTCGATCATGTCCGCATCTGTGGTGGCATAGGGGAGAGCCCGCTTTAAGTAGTCGATTGCAGTATCATATTCGGTTCGCCACTTGTAGGCCTCGGCGATTCCGCGATAGGCCTCGAGGGAGTCCGGCCTAGCCTCAAGGATCACGGCGTACTGCTTGATCGCCGCACTCCACATGTACTGCTCAGCATAGACCTTTGCGAGTTTGAAGCGCATCTCGATGTCATCGGGAACAAGCTCCACTATCCTTTCCCCAAGTCTTTGCTTGATGGTGTTGTCAAAGGTCCGTGAGAAGGCGGTGCGGTAGTTCTCGATCGCCCCGTCGGTATCCCCTTGTTGTAGAAGCACGTCGGCCAATCCCTCGTAGGCCTCAGCCTTGTAAGGGGAGCGAAGGATGACGTTTTGGAAAGCTTTTCTCGCCTTCTCAAGATCACCGATGGCAAGGTGGGCCTTGCCCAGCTTCACGGTGAGGTCTAGCGATCCACTGCGCGTGAGTGCCTTTTCGTATCGCTTTACTGTGGTCCCATAGTAAGCGGCGATGACTGTCGAAAGCTCATTTAGCCGTGTCTCTTCCTCCTCTGTGCGTGTGCTCTTTCCTTGAAGCTCTTCGCGTTCAGAGATAACGGAAAGCATCCGCTCGTATGCGAGGTCGCCCTGAGAAACGATCAATTTCAGGTTTTCGGGATCGATCTGTTCGATCGCTAACAGGAGTTCCTCTAACTCATCGAGCTGTTCGACGGCGAGGTAGACAGCTGCGAGCTTTGCCATCACGCCGATGTCTCCTGGGCGCAGTTCGAGCACCGCCTTGTACTGGGTAATAGCCTGCTTGTAGGTCCGATTTCTCACCGCCATATCTCCGGAGGCGATATAGGCGGCGACGAAGGTCTGGTCCTTGTTGATCGCCTCTCTGAACCGCATGTCAGCGCCGAACGTATCCCCGCGTTCAGCGAGGAGCTTCCCATAGAGGTAGATTGCAGTGGTACTATCTGGATCGAGCGTCAGAATACGGTTAAGGAAATCCTCGTCTGCTTCGACATCCTCCAATGCCCCCAGATAGGCGGCCATTGCCTTTGTCTTGTAGCTGTCGATCGACTGGGTTAACTCATCGACTCGTGCCGTCTCCTCGTCGGTTGGTTCCTCTAACTCCTCCAGGGTTTGCCTCTCCTGCTCTGCAGTTAGCAACTTTGACTCGTAGATGCGGCCGATGTAATAGGGAAGATAGGGATCATCAAAGTATCCTTCCTCCTGCAGGCGCTCAAACTCGGCTAGTCCCAGATCGAGGTCCTTCTGCTGTTTCAAGTAAGCGTTCACTATTGGGATGGCGATCTCAACCTGTGCCTGGGCAAAGACATCTGCGTACCAGGTGTTGAACCGTTCATTTTCGGTCTCGCGGATGTAGTCCTCACGGACCTGATCCTTAGCCTCGTCAAGGGATGGCGTGTGGGCTGGTTTGCGGTCGGTCAGTTGGATGATGTGGTACCCGTACTGAGTCTCAACGATTCCGCTGATCCCTCCTACTTCAAGGGCAAACGCCGCTTCCTCAAACTCTTTCACCATCTTCCCGCGGGAGAACCAGCCCAGGTCCCCACCCTCCTTAGCACTGGCGGTGTCAATAGAGTGCTCTTTGGCCAGCTCGGTGAAGTCCGCCCCACCATGCAATTGATCGAGGATCTCCTGAGCCGTTTCTTCGTCTGCGACAAGGATATGTGAGGCACGGATTTCCTCCGGTGTGTCGTAACGAGAGATGTTCTTCTCGAAATAGGCCTCGAGGTCTGCGTCGGTTGGCTCGATTGTACCAACCACCCGCTTGCGTAGCGCTTGGTTGCGCAACTGGGTGGTGATCCCATCGCGCATCTCCTTCTGGAACTCCTTGAGGGTTTTCCCTTGGTTCTCCAAGTAGTTGGCAAGCTGCTCCTCGGTGATGCCATTACTCTCAAGGAGACTATTGTATTGCTGGGCAAACGCTTCGTTACTCTGGCTTGTAGAAACCCGGATCTTGAGGCGGTTAGCCTCTTGATTGTAGAGCGCTTGCTGGATCAACCCCTGCAGCGCTTGGGATTTCAGCTGAAGTTGAAAAAACGCTCCATTTGCGCCGGCAAGGAGGGAACTTATGTCCTGCCCCATCTGTTGATAATACTGCTGGTACTGATTGAATAAGTTAGTCGAAGCTTGTTCCAACACCTCACGCGTGATTCGCGTCCCGTTTACCGTAGCGGCAAATGTGTAGCCCGTCTCTTCCGTAGAGGACCTATTGAATACCCCGGCTTGGTTGAGGCCGATAAGTCCCACCCCCCCCACAAGAAAGGCGATGACGACAATCCAAATGATGGTTTTCTGTTGTCGCTTGAAGAATGATTGCATCTTCGTAGGTCACTCCTTAAAAATTGAGTGTCAACGAATAGTAACAGGCACAGGGATCATGGGCAAGGGGCGAGCCAGTTGCGGGGGTATCGCCACAGGATGATTCAGAACGGCTCTACCGTCGATCCTATCATCGGATGGCGTGTACGCACAGTGAAGTGGATCGCCGTCTTCTCTTGTCCTTCGATGAGGACACTGGAAAAACTGGGCGTGAAGTAGAGATCCACGCCGCTTGCTGCGAGGTACCCGCGGGCGATGGCGATTGCTTTCACTGCTTGATTCACCGCACGCGGACCGATGACCTGCATCTGCGTCTCACCTCTCTCACGGATTCCATTGGCGATCGTGCCTGCGGTTGCTCCGGGGTTCGATCCTGATGAGACTTTTAACATCTTAAATTTCTCCTCCCCTACTTTGCGCTCTCCGTAAACTGGGTTTGTCGAATGACGTTCACCTTGATCTCTCCGGGGTAGCTTAGTTCTTCCTCGATGGCGCGAGCGATGTCGTAGGCCAGCTTCGCTGCCACCTCGTCGCTCGCCCGTTCCGGTTGTACCATCACTCGTACCTCGCGGCCGGCCTGCAAAGCGTACGCCTCATGTACAGCAGGAAACGACTGGCACAGCTCCTCCAGGTCGTGTAAGCGTTGAATGTAGCGCTCGAACGTCTCCTGGCGCGCCCCCGGCCGTGCAGCGGACAGGGTATCAGCAGCCTGGATAAGGATAGCGAGAACGCTTTTTGGTTCAATATCTTCATGGTGAGCGGCAATGGCATGGACTACCTCTGGACTCTCCCCGTAGCGGCGAGCGAGGTCGGCACCAATTAAAGCATGCGGTCCGTCTACCTCATGATCGACTGCTTTGCCAATATCGTGCAAAAGGCCAGCGCGTTTGGCGTTCCCTGCGTTGGTTCCCAGCTCGTCGGCGAGCATCTTGGCGATCAAGCTCACCTCGCGGGAGTGAGAGAGCTGGTTCTGACCGTAGCTTGTTCGGTACTGCAGACGGCCAAGAAGGGTAGCCAGTTCAGGGTGGAGATCGATTCCCAGGTCGAAAGCGGCTTTCCTCCCCTCCTCTTTAATCCGCTCTGCCAGCCGTGCTTTGGCCCGCTGCACTTTCTCCTCGATCTGAGCGGGATGGATCCGTCCATCCTCGATTAGGCGTGTGAGAGCGATACGCGCCACCTCGCGCCGCAGTGGATGGAAACAAGACAGGACTACCATCTCCGGTGTATCGTCGACAAGGAGCTCCACCCCGGTCAATGCCTCAAAGGTCTTGATGTTCCGACCCTCGCGCCCGATGATCCTCCCTTTGAACTCCTCTGACGGTAGGGGAACCGAGCTCACCGTATTCTCTTCGATATACTCAGAGGCATAGCGTTGAATGGCGGTTGCGATTACGCGCGCCGCCCGCTGCTCCGCCTCCTCCTTAGCCCGGCGCTCGACCTCTTCCACCTTACGCGAGAAAAAGCGCTGCGATTCAGCTTCAACTAGCTTTAATAGGTGCTCCTGTGCGTCCTGTTGGCTCCAACCAGCGACTCGCTCCAGGCGAGCCTTTCCTTCAGCGAGCAAGCGAGTCCCAACTTCCCTTAACTGCTCTAACTCCTCCTCGTCCTTGCGCAGTGAGTCCTCGATTTTTTCCAGGTAGCTTGACTTCTTGCCTAGGCGGTCTTCCCTTCGAAGGATCCTCTCTTCCATACGAGCGAACTCCTCCTCCCGCCGTTTCGAGCGCTCTTCAAGCTCCTCGCGCATTTCTTGCATTTGTTGCCGCGCCTCGAGAAGCTTCTCCTTCTTCAATTGTTCAGTCTCTTCCTGAGCTGCCCGAAGTAGCTCCTCCGCCCTCCTCTTGCGGGGGATGCTTCCCAGGAGGTAACCGAGAGCGAGCGCGGCGAGCAAGCTTACCCCAAGCCCCACATAACCGATCATTCTTTGTCACTCCCCTTCTTCTGCGGGCTTAACATCGTCCATCCAGTGTTTTCATTATACCCTTTTCCCTCCCTCTATGTGGAGGGCCGCCGGCAGGAAGAGAAGACTAAATGTAAGAGTGAACCCAATCCCGAGAAGAGCGGAGGACCCAAGTAGGCGCAACCCTGGTGTGCGGGCAAGGAGGAGGCTTCCGAAGACAAGCATCGTTGTCAGTGAGGTGACAATCACCGCCACTGCTGTTGTCCGGCCTCCTCGCTCGATTGCGCCTTCAGGATTGAGCGCTCGCTCTTCTTTGTAGCGGTGGAGGATGTGAATTCCATTGTCGACACCGATCCCGATCAGAAGCGGTGAGATCATGATGTTGATGAAGTTGAAATCGATCTGCAGCAGTCTCATTCCGCCGAGCATCCAGATATAGCCGAGCATGAGCGGTGTCGCTGCAAGCAGGGCGCGCATTCCGCCGTGCAAGGTGCGCCATAGGGTAAAGGTAATCAGGATGGCAGCTAAGAGCGTGGAGATCAAGAAGTCGCGTTTCATGTAACTTTCTAACTTTTCGCCCACAAGAGGCATGCCAAAGTAGTTGTCGGAGAACGAAGCGGCGAACGTATTGAACTTCTGGAGGTTCTTACCTTGTAAGAGCTGCGGACTCATCTGAGTCCGAATGATGTACTTATCATCAGGAGTGATGTACCTATTGCGGATCCCTTCGGGAAGGCCTTTAAGGATATCCCGCAAGAGGGTCTCGATCGGGGGAAGCTCTCGGATTTGCAAGAGGTTGTGATCAAGCTCGCGGAGAGCCTCCTGAAGGACGGAAATACGTGCTTGTGACTCCTCCAGTTTGAGACGATTCAGAGCGTTCTGGGTTTCTCGTAATTGCCGTTGGATTTCGTTACTGGCAAGGGTGATCTCTGTTCTCCCGTTAAGCGCTGCCGCGTACTGAAGAAGTCCGAATTGTGTGAGTAGAGTTCGGATTTGGGCGAGCACTGAGGCACGCTCAGTCAAGCTCCGATTAAGAAGGTCAAGCTGATCAATATAGGAGGCAATGTTGAGGCTATTTAAGACTTGTTGTTGTTCGGAAAGGTTGACCGGGAGGAGATCGCGGGCAGATTCCACCCCTTGCACAAAATCGCTTCCCTCTAAGTGCTCCACCACACGGGTCAGTTCACCCTCGGAGGAAGCGAAGAAGATAAAGTACTCTCCAATTTGCGCACTGCTTGCACCAAAGTGAGCCAGGATATCGTCTAGGACCTCTTGACTCTTTACCCGAGGGATCAAGTCTTTGCTTGAGAACTGGAAGGATGTATGTGCAGCCTGGAAGGCGACGAAGAAGGTAAGAGTAAGAACGATGACAAAGATCACCCGCCCTTTGGCCGTTACAAATCGGAAGTATCCGGAGAGGTGCGTGGCGTAATTCACTACTCTCTCCCGTGTGTGTGCGCGGAAGATGAAGTGAGAGAGGGTGACAAGCGCGGGGATGAGGAAGAGGGTAGTAAGGAAGGCGAGGATCACTCCCATGCTGGTAATTGCCCCCATTTCGAACAGCGCGCGCGAGCGAGCGAAGAGAAGGCCAACAAAGACGAGCGCCGTAGTCATTGCTGCAACTAATGAAGCTTCTCCTTTGCTCAGCACTGCGGTGTGAAGCGCTCGATTGAGGGAGATCCCCTTGCTTCGCTCCTCGGCATACCGAGAGATAAGATGAATTCCATAGTCGATACCTAAACCGAGGACGAGGGCGGGGAGGAATGATGTGATGAGATTGAACCCCCCCATGGTCAATTTGGCCCACGCCATTGTTAGTACCACGCTGATCAGAAGAGGGATTACGGCAATGATGCTGTAGAATATCGAACCAAATGCAATAAAGAAGATTAGGACTACCCCTATTGAAGAAATAATCGTAGTCCGCAGCATATCGGCATTCACGACAGCGTTTGTGGAGGCAGTGAATGCATATGTCCCGGTGATCCCTACGGTTACCCCCAACCGATCTAGATCGACTTGAGCAAGGGCATCCTGCAGGTTCTTCATCACTAGTGTGCAGTAAGCAACACCACGTTGAGCAGGGTAACGCGGTTGCACAGTCATTAGGAGCCTCGTTCTATCACGTGAGAAGACGCCCTCTGGCTCGCGTGAGATCTCCTCAGCGCTAGGGGTGAAGATCTCGGCAAGGTCCCTCACTGCCTCTGTCACCGTTGGAAACGTATCGATCCCGTTGATCGTTCCGAGAATAGTGTCATTGAGGGCGATAACCCCGGCTAGTTTCACCTCGATATCAGAGGGGTCCTCCAAGTTTCCTGAGCCCAAGCTGCCTCCTGACAGTGCCTGGCCGAATTCCTCGCTTATTTTGCGGTAAGCGTCGCTGAGATTGCCGGTGGTCGGGATGAGAGACAGTTCGCCATTGGCGATTGAGTGGCGCGCTAGAGCGACGCTTGACTCAATCTGGGCAAGCTTCTTCTCATCTAGCTGGAAGAGAAGCAGGTACTGGTCGGGTATCTCCGGTGACGGCTCGACGAGGTACGTTACTTCTATGAACTCGGGATTCTCACGTAGAACTTTCGCGATTGCTTCCGCCGCTGCTAGAAGGCGACCTTCTCTATAGTTGTTGATCTGTTGAGTCAACTCCTTGATTCGCGCCCTCTCCTTTTGGGTTGCCTCCTCTTTCGCCTCGAGAGCTTCCAGCTCCTGTTGTGCGGCCAGCATCGTTTCGTCGGATCTATCTTCACCTTCAAGTAGGGTAACAAGAAGGGGTACAGAGTCGCTTTGAGCAAGGTAGCGCTCATTTTGCCGGTAGTCGTCGATCAGTGGATCGTTGCTGGGGAGAAGATCGAGGAACGAACTCCGAATTGGTAGATCGGTAACATAATACGCCGCTGTACCTGTAACGACTAAAGCGATGAAAATGACCCACCAGGCATAATAGCGGCTAATACGGAAAACTGCCCCGAGTATCCTTTCTATGATCGGTCTCATCGTTGGCGCCCGTGACCGGTCAGCTCTTCTCCTCGCTAGGGCTTGTCACTTCGATGTTGTAGCCGATCAGTTTTGCGGTCAAGCGAACGTTCTGCCCACCCTTTCCGATGGCAAGTGAGAGTTCGTCGTCAGGGACGAGGACCTTGGCATTGCGGGTCTCCTCGTCGAGTTCGGCCGAGATAACTGACGCTGGCTCTAGACTGTTGCGAAGGAGTTGTTCGACGTCGTCGCTCCAGCGGATTAAGTCGATCTTCTCCCCGGAGAGTTCCCGCGTGACGACCCGCACTCGTGCTCCACCGGCTCCCACGCAGGTTCCGATCGGGTCGACGTTTGGGTCGAGCGACTCAATGGCAACCTTGCTACGGCGCCCTGGTTCACGGGCGATCTGACGGACGACCAATGTCCCCTCTTCGATTTCGGGGACCTCTAGTCGTAGGAGTTGATGGACGAACTCCGGGTGAGCGCGGGAGATGAGAATGCGGGGGTCACCCTGTGTCCGCTCCACACTCACGAGATAAGCACGCAACCGCTGTCCCCCATGGTAGCGCTCGCCGGGGATCCTCCCCGCATCGGGGAGTAGAGCCTCAGCTTCCCCCAGGTTGACCCAGACGTCTTTTCCCTCAAAGCGGTGAATCGAGCCACTGATGATCTCCCCCACGCGGTGGATGTATAACTCGTAGACGATTTCCCGCCGTTTATGCGTGATCTCTTGTTTGATCGTCTCCTCGGCCTTCTTAGTGGCGATCCGGCCGAACTTTGCTAGCTCGATCAATTTGCCGTCAATGCAGATGTCACCCGAGTTGCGGTCAATCTCCACCTCTACCGTGGCGTCGGTGTGGTACTCCTCCTGATATGCTACGGCAAGTCCTTTGCAAATCGCTTCGTACAGGTCTTCCCGAGCGATCCCCTTCTCTTTGGCCATCTCCTCTAGGGCTTCGATAAATTCAATATTCATGTTGCAGTGGAATCGCTCCTAGTCACTCTCCTTAATTCAGAACGTAGGATTTCCTGGAAGGTCTTCTCGACGTGGGATGATATGGCGTCCATCCTCTCTGTTAAAGTGAGGCGAAAGCCTTTGTACAAAGATCTCTCCACTGACGAAAACCTCCAAACCCTCTTTCATTCCTTGGCATAATCTGTAGTATTATACTGCAAGCCCGCACTGACGGACAAATAGCAAGGAGAGAGCGATGGGGAAAATTGAGCTGAGAGTGGCGGGTGAGGAGGACGGATTTCGCCTCGACCGTTACCTCACTGAGAAAATTAATGGGATTTCTCGTAGTGAGGTTCAGCGGGTGATCCGTGCCGGATACGTCACAATCGGCGATGTAGCAGCTATCCAGCCGTCGCGCCGGCTTAAAAGGGAAGAGCGGGTCTTGTGGGAGGCACCGGCGCATTCTCTTCTTACCCCAGCGCGAATCGATCTTGCGATTCTATATGAGGACGAGGAGATCGTGGTGGTGGATAAGCCGGTGGGGTTGATCGTCCATCCAGGGGCGGGAGTGAGCGGTACCACGCTTGTGGAGGGGCTTCTCGTTGACCGCTCCCTTCCCCAGGGGGATGATCCGGTCCGGCCGGGGATCGTCCACCGATTGGATAAGGCGACAAGCGGGCTGATCGTTGTAGCCAAGAGCCCTTCTGCCCTTGACTCGCTCAAGGAGCAGTTCGCCACGCGGAGGGTAACCAAGTTTTACCTGACCCAAGTGGAAGGCAAAGTCGTGGAGGAGGAGGGGCGTATTGAAGCTCCGATCGGTCGGAGTCCTAGCTGTCCGAGCCGGATGGCGATCCATCCGCAGGGACGCTCTTCCCAGACTAAGTTCCGAGTCCTAGACAGAGGGAAAGATACGAGCCTTCTCCTCGTGCGTCCGCTTTCTGGACGTACCCATCAGATTCGCGTTCACCTACGCTACATTGGTCATCCGGTTGTCGGTGATCCGGTGTACGGTCGCACAAGAAAGCGACTCCTGTTGCATGCTTGGCGGATCGAGTTCACCCATCCGGGAAACGGCGCGCGGGTTCGCTTCGAGGCGCCGGTCCCGCCAGAGTTTCCGAAGTATCCTTACCATGAGATTCCGTGGCCCGAATCGCAGTACGTAAGTAGTCAAGTGCAGCGAGATAACTAACCCCAATTGCTGCGTAGAGGAAACACACTCTGTACGGATGGATTGATAAGGGAAGAGGCAGCAACAGGAAGACCATGGCGGCGAAAGTGAGCGTCGCAGCGAGTTTTCCCGGCGCGCGTGCGCCCTGGACCATTCTCGCGCGCATACGAAGACAGAGCGCACCAATGCCTAATCCAAGCTGGGGAACAAGGAACAGAATCAGTGCGAGAAGCGGTATCTCGCCCAAAACGGCGAGGGAGATAAAAAGGGAGAGATAAAGCGCTTTGTCGACCGCCGGATCGAGTGCCTTTCCTAAAGAACTTACCTCCCCGCGCCATCGCGCCGCCATCCCATCGAGCACGTCCCCCAAACAGGCAAGTAGGAAGAGCGCTAACACTGCCTCCCGCTTGTCAAGAAAGAGGAGGATGAGGATTGGCGGGATCAACGCCGATCGGGCAAGGGTAATCTTGTTAGCGAGCGACATAGCCTTTTCATCTTATTGCCCTTGCACTGTTCATACAAGCTCTCCTTGAACGGTTTTCCTGCGAGCCGGTATAATTCGCTGTACGCATTACCAACAGGAGAGCGATGAGATGAAGAAAAGAGTGGCTATTATGGGCGCGGCCGGCCGGGATTTTCACAATTTTAATGTCTACTTTCGGGATAACCCCGAATACGAAGTTGTAGTGTTCACCGCCACGCAGATTCCCGATATCGAGGGGCGGGTTTATCCCCCCGAACTGGCAGGGGATCTTTACTCACAGGGGATTCCGATCGAGCCGGAGGACGACTTGGAACGTCTGATTGTGGAGCGAAAGATCGATATGGTTGTGTTCGCCTACAGCGACGTCTCCAATCAGCACGTGATGGAGCGCTCGGCGGTGGTTAACGCAGCCGGTGCCGACTTCCTGTTGATGGGAACGGCTTCCACAATGATCGAACCACAAAAACCTCTTATCTCAATCACTGCTACCCGGACGGGCTCAGGGAAGAGCCAGACGACGAGGCGGATATGCAACATCCTCAAGGAGCGGGGGAGGAAATTAGTGGTGATCCGCCATCCGATGCCATACGGAGATTTGGTGAAACAGGTGTGGCAGCGGTTTGAGACCTACGCGGACTTGGACCGTTACGAGTGCACGATCGAGGAGCGGGAAGAATATGAACCGCACATCGACAACAAAACGATCGTATATGCAGGGGTGGATTACGAGAAGATCCTGCGCAAGGCAGAGGAGGAAGCAGACGTCGTCATCTGGGATGGCGGGAACAACGACTTCTCCTTCTACCGATCGGATCTCTCCATCGTCGTAGTTGACCCTCATCGGGCTGGACATGAGCTGTTGTACTATCCGAGCGGGGTCAACCTTCGCACGGCTGATGTTGTAGTGATCAACAAAGTTGATACCGCAGCACTGGAGGACATTTACTTTGTACGAGAGAACGTAATGGCCGCCAATCCCGAAGCAAAGATCATCGAAGCGGCCTCGCCGATTCAGGTGGATAATCCCGCGGTAATCTGCGACAAGCGAGTGCTGGTAATTGAGGACGGACCGACTCTTACCCACGGTGGGATGCAGTACGGGGCAGGAACGATCGCGGCACAGCGGTTCCGAGCACGGGAGATCATCGATCCGCGGCCATACACGGTGGATTCCATCTCCGAGATTTACCGCAAGTACCCCAAAATCGGGCGGCTCCTGCCAGCGATGGGGTACAAAGACGAACAAGTTCGCGATCTTCAGGAGACAGTAAACCGGGTGGATTGTGAGGGAATCGTGATCGGGACGCCGATTGACCTCACGCGGCTGCTCTCGTTTAACGTACCGGTAACGCGGGTTCGCTACGAGCTGCAAGAGATTGGCTTCCCCACTCTCTCTGAGCTGCTGGAAGATTTCTAAAGTTAGGCATACAGGAAGCCAATACATAAGTGCAAACATCTTGGCTGAGATTCTTTACCAGGAGCCGAGTGTGCCTGTTTTAGTGGGTGCGCAGCGCAAATAAGCCACTGAACAGAAGGCCAAGAACAAAGCCTGCAAGTAGGCCAAACAGAACATCGTTGAAAAGCGCGCCAACAACTGTCCCAACGATAAGTCCCAATGGAATAAGTATAAGGACGTGCCTAGCGCGTGAATGAACAAACTTGGAAAACATCGTCATCCTTTAAGCACCGTTAAGAACGTCTCAACATTGGGGAACATAGTGAGTCCTTCTGTTTCCTCATGACTTGTCGCTTCACTCTCTTCATATCCTTTACTTTAAGAATTCATCGTGCACAGCATCCGAAGTGTTTCGATCAGCAAAGACGTCATGGCTGGCCTTTTGCCTGTTCTCGGTCATTTTCTCCTTTGGTTATCGTACCTTGCGAGCCACACCCTGATAGACTTTAGATTATGTTGGGAAATGAAGCAAGGGGGCGATTCGTGAAGGTCGTTGTGGAAGGGATGGAAGCGCTGTACAATTATTTAGCGGTAATTATTCGCGCGTTTAATCTGATCAGGAGGGTATCCTATGCCGGAAAGACAAATGATGACGATCGACGGCAACACAGCAGCAGCGCATGTTGCCTACGCATTCAGTGACGTAGCTGCGATCTACCCGATAACCCCTAGTTCATCGATGGGCGAGGTAGCGGACAGTTGGGCAGCGCATGGAAGGAAGAATATCTTCGGACAGCCTCTCCAGGTGACGGAGATGCAGTCTGAGGCTGGAGCTGCCGGAGCTGTGCACGGCTCTCTTGCTACCGGTGCACTTACCACGACCTTTACCGCCTCCCAGGGGCTGCTTTTGATGATCCCCAACATGTACAAGATTGCCGGGGAGCTTCTGCCGGCTGTGTTCCACGTGTCGGCGCGTGCGCTAGCTGGACACGCTCTGTCCATCTTCGGCGATCACTCTGATGTGATGGCAACACGGCAAACCGGCTTTGGCCTTCTCGCATCTGCTTCAGTGCAAGAGGTGATAGATCTCGGTTTGGTTGCCCACTTGGCTGCTATCAAGACGAAAGTTCCGTTCATCCACTTCTTTGATGGCTTCCGTACCTCGCATGAGATCCAAAAGGTCGATGTGCTCGGATACGACCAGATGGCAAAGCTCGCACCGTGGAAGGAGATCGAGGCCTTTCGTCGTCGGGCAATGAACCCGGAGCACCCGCACCTGCGTGGCACGGCTCAGAACCCGGACATCTACTTTCAGGGGCGTGAGGCGGCCAACAGATATTATCTGGCAGCTCCACAGATCGTGGCCCAGCTAATGCAGCAGGTGAGTGAGCTCACCGGACGGGAGTATCACCTGTTTGATTATGTAGGCTCGCCAGAGGCAGAAAGGGTTATCACCCTAATGGGCTCGGCCTGTGACGTTGCTGAGGAGGCGGTGAACTACCTCGTGAGTCAAGGGGAGAAGGTCGGTCTGGTGAAGGTTCGCCTCTATCGCCCCTGGTCGGCGGAGCACTTCCTAGAGGCCCTTCCCGCGAGTGTCAAGCGGCTTGCTGTACTCGATCGGGCCAAGGAATCGGGGAGCCAAGGCGAACCGCTCTATAAGGATGTGTGTACCCTTTACCAGGAGCGCGGTGAGGCCCCGCTCATCGTCGGCGGTCGCTACGGCCTTGGATCGAAGGATTTCACCCCAGCGATGGTGAAGGCGGTCTTCGATAACCTCGCTCAAGATGCCCCGAAGAACCACTTCACCGTAGGGATCACCGACGACGTCACTTATACCTCGCTCCCCCTAGGAGAAGAAGTCGATGTCGCTCCGGAAGGGACGATCCAGTGCAAGTTTTGGGGGCTCGGAGCCGACGGGACCGTGGGAGCAAACAAGAGCGCGATCAAGATCGTCGGTAACAACACAGACCTCTACGCTCAAGGCTACTTCGCTTATGACGCAAAGAAGTCTGGCGGAATCACCATGTCACACCTGCGCTTCGGCAAAGAGCGAATTCAGTCTCCGTACCTAATCAAGACGGCCGACTACATCGCCTGTCACAACCCTGCTTTCGTCCGCAAATACGACCTTCTCGCCGGGATCAAGGACGGGGGAACATTCGTTCTTAACTGTCCCTGGAATGCGGATGAGCTCAACGCACATCTTCCGGCATCACTTAAGAGAACCATCGCCGAGAAACACCTCAACTTCTACACGATCGACGCGGTGAAGCTCGCCGGGAAGGTCGGTCTAGGCGGCCGGATTAACATGATCATGCAGACCGTCTTCTTTAAGCTCGCCAAGGTTTTGCCGGTCGATGAAGCGGTCACCCACTTGAAGGAAGCGATCGTCAAGGCCTATGGGAAGAAGGGGGAGAAGGTTGTGCAGATGAACTACGCCGGGGTTGATGCCGCCCTAGATAACCTGGTTAAAGTGGACGTCCCTGCAGGATGGGCTAGCGCCCCTTCCTCTGGGGGAGAGGCACCCTCCGATCCAGAGTGGGTTCTCAAGGTTATGCGGCCAATGATCATGCAAGACGGAGACAATCTGCCGGTTAGTGCCTTTGCTGCTGAGCTTGATGGCGCCTACCAGTGGACCGGACCAGATGGATCGTTCCCAGTAGCAACGACAAAGTACGAGAAGCGCGGTGTCGCAATCAACGTTCCGGAGTGGAACGCCGAGAACTGTATTCAGTGCAACCAATGCGCCTTTGTTTGTCCCCATGCCGCGATCCGCCCGATCCTCGTCTCTGAGGAAGGTCTCGCAGGCGCCCCAGCCGCGTTCAATACGATACCGGCGATGGGGAAGGGAATGGAAGGCCTGAAGTTTCGCATTCAGGTGAGCACGCTCGACTGCACCGGTTGTGGGAACTGCGCCGACATCTGCCCTGGAAAGAAGGGGGAGAAAGCGCTCGTCATGAAGCCGCTCGTCTCCCAAACCGAGCGGGAGGTCGCAAATCACGAGTTCTCGGTGAAGCTTCCGGTTCGCGATGATGTAATGAGCGCCGAAACGGTTAAAGGGAGCCAGTTCCGCCAGCCGTTGTTCGAGTTCTCCGGCGCGTGCCCAGGCTGCGGTGAGACCCCGTACGTCAAACTGGTGACACAGCTCTTCGGCGACCGGATGCTGATCGGCAACGCTACTGGCTGTTCCTCGATCTATGGCGGCTCGGCCCCGGCCGTTCCTTACTGTGTGGACAAGGACGGACATGGTCCCACCTGGGCAAACTCCCTGTTCGAGGACAACGCCGAGTTCGGATTCGGGATGCGACTGGCGCTCTCTGCCCGTCGCGACCGACTGGCTAGATTGATCGAGGAAGCGGCCGCAAGTGGTGTATCCGCTGATCTGAAAGTAGCGATGACCGATTGGCTCGCCGGAAAGGATGAGGCCAAGGCATCCCGCGCGGCAGGGGATCGGATGGCCAAGCTCCTCGAAGCGGAAGCCGGATCAAGCGAGCAACTGCGCGAGATCCTCTCCATGCGTGATCTGTTCACAAAAAAGTCGGTGTGGGCCATCGGAGGAGACGGTTGGGCGTACGACATTGGCTACGGCGGCCTCGATCATGTCGCGGCGATGAACCAGGACGTGAACGTCCTTGTGCTCGACACCGAGGTCTATTCCAACACCGGTGGACAGTCCTCCAAGGCAACCCCGACCGGCTCGGTCGCTAAGTTCGCCGCCTCCGGCAAGAAGACGAAGAAGAAGGACCTCGGACGGATGCTGATGATCTACGGCTACGTATACGTCGCCTCGGTGGCGATGGGCGCGAACAAGAACCAGTGCCTGAAAGCGTTCTTAGAGGCGGAGTCCTACCCCGGCCCGAGCGTGATCATCGCCTATGCACCGTGCATCAACCAGGGATTGAAGAAGGGGATGGGAAAATCCCAGGAAGAGGAGAAGCTCGCCGTCGAGGCCGGCTACTGGCCGCTCTATCGGTTCGACCCACGCCGGATCGCGGCCGGCGAGAACCCGTTCCAGCTCGACATGAAGGACCCAACGGGCGAGTTCCAAGAGTTCTTAATGGGCGAGGTCCGCTACGCCAGCCTCCACCAGACCTTCCCCGAGGAAGCCAAGAGACTCCACGCGAAGCTCGAGAAGGAGTACAAAGAGCGGTACGAGACGTACAAGCAGATGGCTGAAGGCTAGCCTGCGAACGATTCGGAATCGTGAGAAAGGGAGTGACGCCCATGTCACTTCCTCTCTCAAGCAACTCGATGAAGCATCGAGTTGGCAAGCTACATCAGTGCAGGCAAGCAACCCCAGGCCAAGCCCGAGTAGCCCTGCATTCCCCTTTTCATTGTGCACTGGCGAAAGATGGAGTCCCCAACAACGAAACTTACCAGCTACTACGGACCATAGTGGATTGGCCACCCACTGAGATGCCTCGTTCACATTCTGTTGCTGGTCAACACCACTCAATCAGCGATGTATCAACATGCCTTAGGAAGGGCGTCATGGATTTGGGGTATCGACACCCTCCTTCTGTCACATAGACCTGGAAGCCGGAGATGAAGAGATGTTTCTTGGGGCGTGTCATTGCCACGTAGAAGAGCCTTTTCTCCTCTTCCATGTCGCTCGAGTTGAAGATGGGGATGAAGCCGTCCACGGCCCCCGCAATGAACACCGACTTGAATTCCAGCCCTTTGCTTTGATGGATAGGAGCAACGATTACTTTGTTTGATTTCGCTGAAAGGTGGTCGATGTTCTTAGCTAGGCTCGTGAACTGAACTAGCACCTGGAGAGCGTCCAATGGATTCATCGACGTGGGGTCACGCTCCCTGAAAACGGACACCAGATGCATCAAATTAGCAACTCGGCGTGGTTCATCGCGGAATGCATCCAGTACGCCAAACTCTGTCAAGATGCTCTCCAGCAGCTTACCGGGACGCTGCTTGTTTGCCTCACGTCGAAAGTGCAACAAGCGGCCAGCAAACGAATGGAACTCACGTCGGTGTTTGACAACGAATTTACGCCGCTTGGTTTGGGTTTTGAGGATATGCGGCATCAGTTTGTGGAGCAGTTCCACCGTAGCCTTCACATCATCCATGGCCCGGTGGGTGGAGCTAGTGCGTAGGTTGAGCGTCTTCGACAGATCCCCGAGTTGGTAGGAATCGGACGATATGAACCGGCGAGCCAGCTCATAGGTGTCCGCATACGACAATGCGGAAGTGTCAATACCCTGCCGAGACGACTGTGCACGGATCATGGCGATGTCGAACGTAACGTTGTGGCCGACGACCAGGCTCCCAACATAATCATCCCTGAGCATCTGTAATACGATGGCAGGATCCTTCCCTTCCCGCTCCAGCACAGCATCCGTTATCCCGTGAACATGAACAGACGCAGCTACTGACTTATCGGAACGGACGTATGCCTGCATCTCTTTCACCGGCTCGGCATGATCGAGCACGCAGTAGGCCAACTCGATCACGTTGTCCTCAAACGGCGAGAGCCCCGTCGTCTCCGTATCTATGACAACAATCGAGCCATTGGAATAGGCATCGATGAGCAACCCGAACGGATCGTCATGGATGAAGGTATCGCCGTTGAGGAAGTCAGGCAGACGGATTCCCAGCCGTGCGTCAGCGTTCAGGATGCGGTTGACTGTTGCCACGCCGACGTTTTCAACGTAGCGCAACGTGATCCGCTGGGCAGCAGAGGTATCGTGCGCATTGAGGAGCAACTTGACAAAGCAAAGGGCATCTTTGATCTCCTGTCGCCGAAAGAACTGGTATTGCTCTACTGTCAGGGTGGGGATATTTGCCTCCTCCAGCGCGGTTCCAATTTGCTGGCTCTTCTTGTTAGTGCGGCATAACACCGCTATGTCGTTGTACCCGCAGTCAGAGCTGGCTTTAAGTCGCTGAATATGTTCCGAAATCCATTGGGCTTCTTGGCTCTCCGTTTCGGCGTGATGTACTTTGATCGACGTGCCATCAGGGCACGTGTCATCAGGAATCAACTGGGTGTACCTGTTCGTAAAAGCGGATGCAAACCCATCAGCGGCACGAAGAAGCTTCTTGGTCGCTCTGTAGTTGCGAGGAAGGCTAATCTGTGTTGGTTTAAAATCAGAAACCAAGCGGTCTTTGACTTCGACAGGCGTCGAGCCTCGCCACCCGTAGATCGACTGGTCCAAATCGCCAAAAAACGCTATGTTCCCCTCCGAAGCCAGCGTACGGATCACATCGTATTCCGCCAAGTGTGTGTCCTGAACCTCATCGATCTGGATGAAACTGAACCTGTGGGCCCACTTCTCCTTGATGTTCTCCGAGTTATTAAATATCGCCCGGACATAGTAGATCAAGTCAGAGAAGTCAAGGGCGTGACGTGCACGAAGCTCAGCCACGTAGCGCGTGTGAAGCTGTCTATATGGCTTTGGGAGGTCCGAACCATCATAGCCACGTAACCGAAGACTCACACCAGCGGCTTTAGATTTCGCTTTCCCGAAACGAAGCAGGATTTCAGCCGGTTTTTCCGCAACCACGGTGCCGCTACGACTCATGATGTGAGACAACAGCTCTTTAGAGTCCTCCTCATCATAGATTACGTAATCACCTGGCAAACCCACATTCTTGGCTTCAACTCGGAGGACGGATGCACAGAAGCCGTGAAAGGTGCTCATCCAAATGTGGGGCGCGAATCGCGGGAGAGCCTTCTCGACACTCTCCCGCAGCTGCCTGGCTGCAAGATTCGTGAAGGTCAGGCAAAGCATCTCCTCCGCCCGAAAACCCGTCTCCAGAGCGGCAACGGCACGGGCAGCCAGGAGTGAAGTCTTGCCAGTTCCTGCTGGCGCCATGACCAGAAGCGAGCCTATCACATGCTGGACTACTCGTCGCTGTTGCGGATCAAAGCTCATACCCATGTTGTGTCCATGCGAACAATTATCGGCGTGCAACTTCGTGACGCGACGGGGCAGCTATCTCGTCGCCAATGCTCAACTACATTAGGAATCCATCTCTCCTTCATCCTCCCATATTGACATGTGTACTCGTACGACACATTGTACCACCATGAGATTCCTGGAGCAAGTTTACCGAGCGGTCGAGTTGAGGAGAGGATTCAGCACGGCCGAGACCAGCTTGAAGGAAAGGTTCTGATCGAAGAGCAGTTTCATGCCACAGATGCCGACAGACGCTTCTCCCTGTCTGCTGCAAAGGCGAGGCATGCACGGATGTCTTCCCGTGTCAGTTCCGGGAAGTCATTCAAGATCTCTTCCGCGGTCATGCCGGAGGCGAGATACTCAAGGACGTCGGAGACCGTGATCCTCATTCCACGGATGCAAGGCTTGCCGCTCCTCTTTCCCGGCTCAATCGTGATGATCTTAGAGTAGTCCATGCCTCCAGCATACCCCCTTTCCACAATAGACAGCAAGTCCAAGGGAGGGCAGAAGCTCGCCGTCGAAGGCAGAAACCCCTTCCAGCTCGACTCGAAGGAACCAACCGGTGACTTCCACGAGTTCCTGATGGGCGAAGTGCGGTACTCGTCACTTCATCAGACGTTCTCTGAAGAGGCCAAGAAACTCCACGTGCAACTGCAGAAGGAGTACGAGGAGAGGTACGAGGTGTATCGCCGCATGGCGGAACAGCAGTAGCACAACCAAGATCCCCGAACGCGATCAACACTAGAGGAAGGGCACTCCAAGCGCGCCTTCTCTCTAGCTACTGAGCGCAAAGCGATGAGTAGCCCGATGGCATGCGGACTGACCAATCTGGTCAGTCCGTGAGGAGAATACCACGAGGGCAGCACTGGTCGCACCTTTTCTTTGCCATTTTCCAGACCGATTACTGCGCAAGCAGTCAAGGTCCATAGCCCACAAGACCAAGAGGAAGGGAGCGCCACAAGCCATCCCTTGGTTTCACGCTATTCAGCGTCGTGGCTCCTAGCTATCCCTCCGATCTGAGAGGTTTGAACTTCCAGGGACTACGAGGGTTGCATTACTAGCAGTTCCATGGTAAGATTGCCAACGTCTGCTGCTGCAGCGAAGCAGAGCGGTGCTCTGGCTTCGAAATGCAGGCAGCTCCGATGAGCGGTTGTATCAGCTACATCGGACGGGTAGAAAGAAGGTGCACCGATCTGGGTCTTAGATCTAGTGACTTGCATCTTCGAGGGGTACCCGGGACACGCAAGCCCGACTCGATGCAAAGGACCGTAGAGCAGACTGATGGGTCCGGTCGAGCGGTCGGTAGGAACCTTAGAGTCGGGGCGGGCGCCGGGTGGTGCTCTGTCTTGCGTCACCCCCGGAGGAATGGTGAAACTGGGGTGATTCGCATGATGTGTGCATGTCCCCGGAAAAACGAGACACGTGTCTCGATCTGTTGAGGGTCTTGGTATGGCTCTTGACGGCCGTGATCTGCTGCTGCAGCGAAGCAGAGCGGTGCTCTGCCTTCGAAATGCAGGCAGCTCCGATGAGCGGTTGTATCAGCTACATCGGACGGGTACAAAGAAGGTGCACCGATCTGGGTCTTAGATCTAGTGACTTGCATCTTCGAGGGGTACCCGGGACACGAAAGCTGCTGTGCTCGGGCTTGCTCTCATCGACCGGGCTCTCCACACAAAGGAGGGCCCGTTGTCCTTCACGCTCTACGATGAGGTCTCAGATCCCAGCACGCTGGCGGCTGCGTGGAGTCACGTCCGGCGGAGCGGGATGCTCTCGCAGAGTGAAACTACCAAGGCATCGATCAAGGCGTTTGAGTTCGACGTCGATGCCCGATTTGTGAAGCTAGCATCTCTGCTGAGAGAGCATTCGTTTGATTTCGGCACTGCCAGAGGTGCTCCCATCAAACGCCCAGGCAAGGAACCTCGTCCACTGCTGGTCCCAGAGATACCGGCTCGAATCGTTCAGCGAGCACTGCTTGACACCCTGCAGAAACAGGAAGGCATCTCGCGATTCGTTGACCACCCGTGTAGCTACGGGGGACTCCCGAAGAAGAATCGCGCGGACGCGATTCGCCATGCCTGCGAGGCGATCACAGATGGAGCGACTTACGTCATTCGTTCCGACATCCGCGGGTTCTTCACGGGCATACTGCGCCACAACGTACTAGGCACAATTCAAGAGTTTCTCCGCGACGATTCCATAGCCAGCCTTCTCGATGAGGCCACGAGCATCGAAATCGGCAATGCCGAGGAAATCCAGCCGTACCTGCACCTATTCCCGGACTACAACGAAGGTGTCGCTCAGGGGTGCTGCCTGTCTCCGCTCTTCGGAAACATCTACATGCACGAGTTCGACGTGCAAATGAACGCGGGCGATGTCCTCACCCTCAGATACATTGACGACTTCGTGATCCTTGGAGGGGACCGCGACTCAACGGAAGAGGCTTTCCGTCAAGCGCGTCAGATGCTGCGATCCCTGAATCTCGATGTCTACCGTCCCGGTGACCGCTCCGGTAAGGCCGCTGAGGGATCAGTGAAGAGGGGATTTGAGTTTCTGGGGTGCAAGATCACTCCTCACTGCGTGGAGCCTTCGCGTACCGCACGTTCTGCGTTCCTGGAGCGAGTCAGGAAGCAACTAGATCTCGCAGCGCACGAGCTGCGAGCAGGTCTACATGAGTCGCCAGGGGACTACCGCTATTCTCTTGTGCAGACCCTATCGCGAATCAGCCGCATGATCCGCGGTTGGAGTGAGCAGTACAGGTTCTGCAACCCTTCAGACTCGTTTACAAGCATAGATGTGAAGGTCGATCGGATGGTGGACAGGTTTCTGAAGTCGTTCTTCAAGCAGTACAAGAAGAGCAGGAAGTCGCTGGCAGTTCGCAGGCGCTTGCTCGGAATCTGGTTGGCGACTGATAGCTCCCGCACTCCGATTCTGCCTATACGGAACAAGTGACCCGCCTTACAGGGGCAGTTCCGGCGGCGCATGTCGCCCCTTTCTCATTGGGTGTCGTTCTCCTGACTCGATCACTCGATGACAAACGCGATGGCCTGATAAGCCAGGCTTGAGTAGCTCATTCAACCATAGAGAGGGAACGCTAGACGGCACTTGCTTCTTGGCATCCTTGATCTGGTCTTTCAGGGCTCGGAGAGTCCAAGTCCAGTCGTGTGGTGCGAGTCCAGGCCCAATGTACAGGTCGAATCAGTAGTCCGCAGCCTCTAGGACGACCGAGACGCACCCCTGGATGCGGCGCCATAGGACTCGCATCTGCTTGTCTGAAAGAGGACATGAGAGTCTGTGTACTACGGCGCTCGAGGGGTAGAAGGTCGCTTCGGCAAGTTTGATGTCTTGCTCGGCCAGCCGAGCATAGGCGCCCGTGGCAACATTTCGGAATATGTAGCGCAACCGTGCGTTCCGCTTGAATTCCCCTTGGATCATGTGGCTCTCCGGATCCTCAAGGAATGAGCGCAAGTCTGAATCGGGGGCTAGGTATCGCAGCAAGTGGTCGAATAGAGTTCTGAAGGACACACTAGCGTGACGAATCCACCCTCGGTGGCCAGATTCCATCGCTGCAATACCCTCTTGATAGACCTGCGCCAATGCCGGATTCACTGCTTCGAGACGAGCTTCCAAGTCGTCACCTAGTCCATCCAGGATCTCGTCTGTTGCGGGGACGGCAAGCTGGTCGAGGATACCTTCGTCAATGCCGGTAACCACCGCAGTTGCTCGCGTAGCAGCGTATGGTTGGATAGTGGGTGCTTGGAAGAGGAAGCAACTTGCGTCGAGTGACTGCAGCCCTGCGAGGTCATCGTAAACCCTCGCTGATAACGTGTTCAGCGCGATGAAGGACTTATTCGCATCCGCCAAATAGGGACTGGTAGCGCCAATCGGCTGAGCGTAGACCTCGGCACTGAGCCGCGACGTGGCTAGAGATGTGTCCACCAGATTACCGAACGTTGAGACATCGTTCTTGAGTCGATCTCCTAGCAGGAGGATGGCGTCTTGCGATGGCGGATCAATCGAGACGTGCGCCTTCGCAAGAGGCGATGCAAACAGACCATTCGTGCGCAACCCCTCGATTTGGCCTTGATCCGTGACGCAAAGGTGTTCGTTGGCGGTGCGGAGGCTGGTAGCCATAGATGCTGCAGAAGACAAGATCGAGCCTACAGAGTTAGCCACTAGTTTGGAAGAGAGGAAAGCTGACTTCTGATTATCCACCAACAGCATCGAGGATTTATCAACAGCAGTCGCGAAGCTGTCGACACGAGGCAAGATGGAAGAAGCATCGAAGGCTACTGCCGAGAGCTGGCCCCTCAGCATTGATATCGCATTCGATGGCGCTACAATCCGCCCTGCCATCAAATCCTGTCCGACAGCGCCTGTGATCTCAGCGATGTGGTCATTGAAGATGACGGCTTCGCGGCCTAGCCTGGAAATCGGCGAAAGCCATTGGTCTCTCGGTTCAGCATCTCGGTCACGCTCGGTTATCCCCATCCTCCTGCATTCGCATCGACGTCTTCCCTGCAATACGATCCCAGGTCTACGAACATACGCGGAAATTCCGGGGACGCAAGACTCATTCCGCTTGCGACAACAGCACAATCACGAGTATGCCCTCCGATTCCTGTCGTATGTGCCCCGATTCCCCAATGGCGCGATAGGGACGACTACGAAGACTGAGCGCTCTTGATGATGAAGCCTCCGGACTTCTCGTCTCGCTCCAGACGGAGGATGCCGTTCGCACCGGCCTCCTCGAGCAGCTGTCCGAACGAGCGGAAGCCGTAGTAGGATTCGCTGAAGCCCGGCTTGCGCCGCTTCAGGGTCTGCTTGATCATCGACCCCCAGATGTTCTCGCCCTCACCTCGCTCTTCCACCAACGCCTCGTAGGTCTCGACGACCAGGTCCCACGCCTCCTGCTTCTTGTCGTCGA
>Ga0315547_1000787_pt1 | contig 28355 bp, 23 predicted proteins | sample SalMarSW160240MG_2_FD_202542 | JGI IMG/M metagenome (GOLD analysis project Ga0315547, IMG submission 202542) | Salt marsh sediment microbial communities from the Plum Island Ecosystem LTER, Massachusetts, United States - Salt Marsh Sediment SW1601-240 ...
GGGGTACCGCTTGGGGGTATTGGACATAGATGGCCTTCCTTTTATTTAGGGCCTCATTGTATTCATCATCAACCTTTCTGGGGCACTTTTCCGCACACAGCCCGCAGGCGATGCACTTGTTCAAATCAACATATCTGGGATGCTGTACAACAGTGACCTGGAAGTCTCCCTCCTCACCCTTTATGGCTTCAATCTTAGAGAGTGTAAGAAGCTCAATGTTTATATGCCGGCCGACCTCGACCAGTTTGGGTGAGATAATTCACATGGCACAGTCATTGGTGGGGAATGTTTTATCTAACTGGGACATCACACCACCTATGGACGGGGATTTTTCAATAAGATATACATAGTAGCCTGAATTAGCTAAATCCAGAGCAGTCTGCATACCAGCGATTCCTGCGCCTACCACCATTACTGAGCCAATATTACCTTCCTTCATTCCTACCTCAAATAGAAGCTTATAACTCCTTCATATCTCTTTAACTATACAGACGGAATGCCAGAGATAGTCTGTATTTTCGTGTGGCTAATTTATAATTTTTATCCCTTTGCTTTGTCAATGAGATTTTTAAGCCTTCCAATTAAAAAAATTCAAAAAAATTCAAAAAAATACTTGACAAAAAAAATAAATAAATAAATAAGAAGAAAAGGTTTCATTAAAATTATTTTAGATGAAACACTTTCATCAATAACTAATGAAAAACATCCTTGCCCAAATCTCTTCTCATTACCCGAAACTGACACCAAGTCAGAAGAAGGTTGCCTCCTATCTCCATAACAATATTAACGAGGCCCTTCTTCTCAACTCATTTCAGATCGCAAAGAAAGCCAATGTATCTGAGGCTACGGTCACACGACTAATAAGTAACCTTGGGTTTTCTGGTTTCTCAGAGTTCAAAAAAGAAATTGCCCAGCGGGTGGTAAAAGACTTTTCTACTACAAAAAGGCTGACTGAATCAGCAGAGAGCCTGGAAGGTCCGGGCAGTATCTTTGCGGAAATTTTAAATGGCGATATAGAAAATATCAGCACATTGAGGGCTACAATTTCTGATCAATTGTTTGAAGAAGCAGTAAAAAAACTATGCTCAGCCAGATCTATATACGCGCTCGGCCTAAGATCCAGCTATGCATTGGCCTTTTATTTAGCTTTCAATCTTAGGTTTTTTTTAAAGAAAGTCATACTGCTTACACCAGGAATTGGTGATATACCTGAACAGGTCCTTGGAGTAAAAAAAGATGATGCTCTGGTGGTTATAAGTTTTAGACGATACACTCGAGAGTCGTTCGATATTGCAGAAAAAATCAAGAAAAAAGAGGCCTCTGTTATTGCCATAACCAATAGCGAGCTATCTCCTATCGCCAAATTAGCCGATGTTACACTTGTTACAAGTACAAAGATACCAACTTACATAGAATCTTACACTGCTCCCATGTGTCTGATAAATACCTTGATTACGGCAATAGCTCTAAGGAAGAAAGATAAGGCTATATCTGCTCTGAATAAACTTGAAAACACATTTGAGGAATTCCAGACGTATATTTCGTAAAAAATTTATAAATACTCAGCCATACAAGGCACCAAGACAGAAAAAATTGAAAATTGGAATTGGTGACTTTGTGCCTTTGTGGTAAAATTCTACGGGAAAGGAGGTGAGTCTATCAATTTTTTAGGCAAGGGGAGAACGTAAGACTTAATTAATTTTTTATTAGCCCGCCTGCCATTCCAAGGAAGGAGAGGGATGGGAGGATCATGACGAGAGATCAAGAAGAAATTGTCAAAAAGTGCCGACATTTAACACTAGATGAGAAGTATCAAATCTTTCTTGAAGCAACGATTGCCAAGGGCAAGTGAAATGGCTAAAAAGATTCCAGAAAATTCTTGCTTTTCAATTAAGGTGATAAAAAAGGGTCTCAATGTGGCACGAGGTGAGGTGAGCCTCGAGGCATTGATGGACTATGAGATCGAGGCCTGTCTTGCTACAGTATTTACTATTGAACGTTAAAAGAAATTAGAGGAATTCGTCAAAAAGAATGATGTCGAATAATCAAATACTCCGCCGCAAGCGGTCGGAGTATGAAAAGGAATAATACTATTTTTACCTCCTCACCCTGCCCCTCTCCCCAGGGAGAGGGAACTAGTGGAAACCCCACCGCAAGCGGATGGTGTATTAAAAACATAATAAAGCATTTAGGCAAAGTGTCCTTTAACAAAGACGGAGGTGGAAGAGTTATATGGAAAAGATTGTGCGATTGAATATGACGAAGCGTGAAATCATAGAGCAGGCGATGCCACGAACTTACAGAAATTTTGCTGGACGAGCACTGACCTCAAAAATCATATCAACCGAAGTCCCGGCATCATGTCATCCCCTTGGACAAAAAAACAAATTCGTCATCGCCACAGGAATGTTTGCCGGTACGGCGTTTCCCTGTTCAGGCAGAATATCTGTGGGTGGAAAGAGTCCCCTTACAGGGGGAATTAAAGAGAGCAATGCAGGTGGAACTGCTGGATGGAAACTTTCAAGGTTGGGAATAAAAGCAATTATTATTGAGGGATTGCCTCCCAAAGATGAGGATCTCTTTCTCCTAAAACTCAATGGAGATAAAAATGAACTTATCAAGGCAGGTGAATTGAGAAGATTCGGAACCTATAAACTAGCTAAAGAATTAAGAAATCGGTATGGAGAGAATATCGGGATTATTGCCATCGGCCCAGCAGGAGAAATGATGCTTTCAGCAGCTGGAGTCGCTGTAACAGATTTGGAAGGGAATCCGTGCGATTACGCGGGCCGCGGGGGGATGGGCGCAGTTCTTGGATCTAAGAAGATTAAAGCTATCATTATTGATGATAAAAATTCGGAAAAAGAATTTATGTTTCATGACAGAAAGGAATTCATAAGAATATCCAAATCTGTTGCTGAAAAATTGATAGGAGAAAAGAAGATTTTAAGAAAGTATGGCACATCAGTAGAGATTAATGAAAGCAATGCATTAGGTTATCTGCCCACCAAAAATTTTCGAAAGGGACAATTTGATGGTATAGATAAGATTAGTGGTGAAACCATGCATGCCATAATCCAACAAAGAGGAGGAATGCATAGTGCGCCCTGTATGCCAGGATGTCCAATTGGCTGTAAACAAACTTACTTAGATAATAAGGGAAAATATCTAACATCTGGTTTAGAATATGAAACAATTGCTCTTTTGGGCTCAAATTGCTGTATTGATGATCTAGATGCTATCGCCAAAATGGCTAGACTCTGTGATGACTATGGGCTGGATACTATGGAGATGGGTGTAGCGATCGGCGTGGCAATGGAAGCAGGCCTTCTATCTTTTGGCGATGCAGATGGGGCCATCTCTCTTTTGGAAAAAATCCACGATGGAACCCCTCTTGGCCGAATAATCGGAAATGGAGCTGAAGTGACAGGAAAGGTTTTTGGCATTCAGCGTGTTCCAGCGGTAAAGGGGCAAAGTCTAGCGGCTTATGACCCTAGGGGTAATAAAGGAATGGGTGTGACATATATGTCCTCTCCTATGGGAGCGGACCATACAGCTGGATGTGTAATCCCGGGTCGTACCGGGTTTGATACGACTAAACAATATAACCTCTTAGAACCATATGGGCAGGAGGAACTTTCATTAGACTTGCAGATTATGGCGGCTGCTATTGATTCGATGGGGATCTGTTTTTTTATCGGCCTTAACCCTGATATGCTCCATACTTTAGCCGATCTTCATCGTGCCAGATATGGATTGAATACCACATTTGATGATATAGTCAAACTAGGTAAGAAAGTACTTGAGATGGAGCATAGATTTAATCTAGCTGCAGGCATCGTGCCATTACATCACTTACCCGACTTCTTTGAAGAAGAACCCTTGATTCCTCATCAAACCGTTTTTAATGTTCCCTTTAAAGAAATTTTCAAGGCCATGAGGAAAAAGATAAATATTTCCAATTTTAGCTCTAAATAAAAGGAGATTATACCATGAATCGAGACACCATAACTCCATCTATTAAAACAGCACCCCCTGGACCTAAGTCCAGGATATGGACCGAATATCACATGACCTATTCACCTGAATCGATCTATTTTCACGATCTAGTATGGGATCGATCAAAACCGGCAATTGGGCCTTTTTGTACCGATCCTGATGAAAATGTAATCCTCGACTTTTGTAGTCATGGCGCAGCTTTTCCATTGGGATATAACAATCCAGAACTTATTGAAACGGCCATGAAAGCAGCCCGTATAGATCCAGACCGGTATGGAGCAGAGATTGTAGGCGCATGGGGTGATGATCCAGAGAAAATTGATATTCCTACCCCTTCCCATTTGGTCCACAAATTGGCTTCCATAACAAAAGAACATGGCCTCGATGCCATATACTTATCTAATTCAGGAACTGAGGCAGTTGAGAATGCCCTGAAGTTATGCTATGCCAAACGCCGTAACATGGGAGTAGGCTTTTGTTTCCAAGGGGCCTTTCACGGACGCACGTTAGGATCAGCATCCCTAACCAGAAGCCGTCGAGCGCAAAGGGCTTGGTATCCACACATACCGGAAGTTGTTGAACTGCCTTTCTGCCATTGTTCAGGGGAATGCAGATGCGGTTGGAAGATATATACCATTAAGCATAAGGGCATCATGAGTCGCTTGGCCCAGCTTCTGGATCCTGAAATTGGTATTGTGGATCCCGAACAAGTGGCTTATATCATAGTGGAGCCGGTTCAGGGAGAAGGCGGTTACTATATACCAGCACCCGGGTTTCTTCAAGAAGTGGCTGGAATTGCAAAGGATTACCATATCCCTCTCATTGTTGATGAAATTCAGAGCGGGTTAGGCCGAACAGGAAAATGGTTTGCATTTGAACATTTCGGTATTGAACCAGATGTTATCGTACTAGGGAAAACGCTTAGAGTCGGTGCAACGGTGGCTCGTATGGAGATGTTTCCAGAAGATAACGGCCGCTTTGGAGGCACATGGGGGGGGGGCAATGCCATTTCTACCGCCGTAGGCTATCGCATCCTTGAAATCATTGAAAGAGACAATCTTCTGGAAAATGCCACAAGAGTTGGCACTCATCTTCTCGATGGCCTAAAGGCCCTCGAGAAGAAATACCCGATAATTTACAACTCTAGAGGGTTGGGACTCATGGTAGCAATGAGCCTTGATGGATCCGGCATGAATTCGAAGCTTGTTCAGGAGGCCTTTAAGCGAGGACTTCTCGTTTTTACCTGTGGGTTTGATTCAATCAGACTCATCCCTCCTTTAGATGTTACGATTAGAGAAGCTGACCTCGCCTTTGAAATTTTAGATAAAGCTTTGGCTGCTCTCTGATATAGCGATATTTGGGTAGCTGATTCAAGCGAGATGAAAGGATCAGTATTTAAATAATATCACCAATATATTATAGCCATTGAACAGGCTTAAATAGTGAAAGGAGGTATCTTATATGCCATCTAGATTTAAAGGAAGAGATATGATTACTTTACAGGACTATAGTGCTGAGGAGATATGGAATATTCTCTATGTAGCAAGAGACCTAAAAAACAAGGCAAAAATTGGAGATTTGCCCGAATTATTAAAGGGAAAGGTTGTAGCCCTTGTTTTTGAAAATAGATCAACCAGAACAAGAGCATCTTTTGAGGTTGGAGTTGCCAAGTTAGGTGGTCACCCAATGTATATATGGAGCGAGACTGCACAGACTGCAAGAGGTGAGTTGGTAAAAGATGCCATAAGAGTATGGGATAGATATGCAGACGCCATAGTTTTAAGAGCTTTTGAACCTTACAAGGGCCATGAGAGGATTTTGGAATATGCAAAGTATGCTGATGTGCCTGTCATTAATGCCTCAACAGACCTCCATCATCCATGCCAAGCTCTTGCCGACCTTATGACGATATGGGAGAAAAAAGGTACATTAAATGGCTTAAAGTTAGCTTACACTGGCATAGTAGGTCACGGAGCCGGAACAATTAACGAGCTTTCAATAGCTTGCCCGAAGTTGGGAATGGATGTCACGATAGCTGTACCAGAGAAATATGACAATATGGACCCACAGGTACTTAAATGGTCACAAGAAAATACGAAAAAGACAGGAACCCAAATAACAATCATAAACGATATATATGAAGCAGTGAAAGCTGCCGATGTAATTTACACAGATGAAATAGCGTCTACAGGCTTTTTCGAGGAAAGAGAAGAAAGAATAAAAGCTTATCAGGATTTCACTATCACAAATGAGGTAATGAAACGGGCGAATCCTGACGCTATATATATGCACTGCCTGCCCGCTACCAGAGGTGAAGAGGTGACAGAAGAAGTTTTAGAAGGTCCTCAATCGGTCATATGGGACGAAGCTGAGAACAGGCTCCATGTCCAAAATGCCGTAATGGCCTTGGTTATTCCATAATGACTTTGGAAAGGAGGCGGGGCATAACAGGTTCTAGAATATCCTCAATTGGCCTTACATAACGAGGCTGGAAACGGGCATCATGCTCAAAAATGCCGTAACGGCGTTAATTACACTGTAATTATTTTTAAAAGGAGGAATAAAAATGAAATATGTCAGAGAAAAAAGTGGTGGTTTAGGCGTAACACTAGCAGACGATGACTATGCTAAGTTCAATTCGATTTTGATACCGAAGGAAAAGATGAGGGAAGGAGATATAGCGTTAATTGGTATACCCTTTGAGGGATTGACTTATAACCCAGTTGGTGCCAGAGGCGGTCCAGAAGGGTTGCGGAATGCATTAGGATTTTACAGACCATATAGTCCAGAGCTTGACATAGATATATCGGAATCTATTGGAGTTACAGATTTAGGTGATATAGATATCGAGCCTCTCAGCTATGAAGAGACTTTTAAAAGAACTGGATACGTCCTAAAAGAAATTTTAAAAAAAGGATGGGTTCCAATAACATTTGGTGGCAGCCACACTATAGCTGAGGGTACAGTTAGGGCATTCTCGGATTATTATGATCGTAAAATTGGTTTACTATGGCTTGATGCCCATCCAGATACCATGGATTCATATCATGGAGATAAGCATTATTGTGGTTGCCCAGTAGCGCGTTTAGTTGAAGATGGATATGTAGATCCTGAGAACGTAGTTATCTTAGGAGTAAGGAGTTTCCATGACAGTAAGGGTACTATCTATAAGGCAAAAGAGTTAGGAGTAAACAATGTCCTTATGGACACTATTCGGGAAAGAGGAATAGATCAGACATTGAAAGAGGCATTAGAAAAAGTTAAAGATGGTACGACAGCATTTTATACGTCAGTTGATACTGATGCTATAGAAGGTGGATTTGTTCCCGGGACTCAAGCTCCTTGCCCGGGAGGATTTATGCCTTATGAAATGATGAGGATGATCAGAGAGATAAGCTTGGCTGGTTCAGGTGCATTTGATATAGTTGAATATGCTCCAGCATTAGATGTAAGGGGAATGACAGGCTTACTTATGGCTGAACTGGTATTAGAGATGATAGCAGGGGTAGCATATCGAGCCAAGAAGTAGGTTTCATAATAATAAAATCAGTATCCAGATAGACAGTTTCTCTCTATATATAAGATAAGAAATCTTAGATGTCAAGACTCGGAGAGTTGCAGGCTTTGATAAAGATGTAGAGCAAGTCCTATGGAGATTGTACCTGGTGAGAAAGGATACTAGCTTTTCTGAATTATACCTTGTTAAAAACGGAATTATAACGGAGTTCAAATTTTAGAGGAGAAATTTGTAACAATCTGCCATTATCTGAAAAATTGGATGATAAAAAATTTATACCCGAAAAGTGACAGTCCTGATACACGATATTTAGTATATCTTTAATTAAATTCCTGACTCACGATTTAGTTTATTTGAAAAATTTAGTATTAACTAACAAAAATAAATGGGGTTAAAAATGAAAATTTTCTATACACAAGTTGAAGAGTTGCCTATGTCAGAGGAAGCTATTGAGGAGAAAAATGAAATTCAAGGTTATATTGAAAAATTTGTTTCTGCTGGAACAGAAATAAAATATATTGTAACACCATTAAATTGGTCCTGCAATCCTCAATTTCATAGCGGAGTGCCTATACATCTATCTGCACCGATTTTATTGAAGGCAGTAATTCAGGCCGAGAAAGACGGTTTTGATGCAGCTATTCTGGGTGGTACTTGAGATTATGGTCTTGAGGTTGCCCGGGCGGCAGTTGATATTCCCGTTGTTGGTGCTGGACAAGTTGCACTCCATGTAGCTTCTATGCTGGCTGATAGAATCGGTATAGTAAGTTTCAAAGATGAGTATACTCCAGAGTTCTATAGAAGATGGAGAACACATGGCACCAATTATAATATTGTTTCGTTTAAATCAATTGATATGTTTTATACAGAATTTCATGCAAATAGGAAAGAATTGGAGAAAAGATTTCTTGAGGCAGCAGAAAATGCGATCAAAGAAGATAGGGCAGAGATAATCTTTGCCAATTGTGTCACTTTTTTTCCTAATTTACCATCAAGACAGAGTATCGAAGAAAAATTGGGTGTACCTGTTATTGACAGTCTCGCACTCTCTGTAAAATTTGCTGAAATGCTTGCTAGCCTTAAATATGCCCAGAGTAGAAAAACTTACCCGAAAATTGTAGATTTTCATATGGAGTAATTAAGGTATTCTCATATGAAATATAATCGAATTGATTCCTACTAAAGAAAAGTATAGGCAAATATAGGAAAATTATTATATAAAATGGGAAAAACTCTGTAAAAAGGGGCTAAGATAGGGGTAAATTTAGTCGGTGATGGAGCGGATTTGCAGCACACCGAAGTGGTGGAGTGTGCAATATGTTAACGAAATCTTTGCATAACCGGGTGAAAATTACCCTTAAAAGCATAATCCATCTCAGCAACAAGAGCTTTTCACAACTTTTAAAAAATGTCAGCAAGAGAGAGGTATTTCAATAAAAAAAGTCTGTGAAAATTACCTGGAAACAGTGCTATGAGGCGTACAATAAAGTATTATAACTTAATGATATTGCTTCTAAAATAGGGATTATTATGCTATATTCTTCCCCAAAAAAGACACCGACATAAAGGGGGACGATATGGGATACAAACAAATAGGAAAAATGATAAGTTTTGCGGATATCGCTGTTTCAAAGTCACTAGAGAATAACCGCAGTGTGCAAATGATGGAGAGGATGAACACGGTGGTCACATGGAAGAATATAGAAGCCTTATTGTTGGAATATTATGATGTTGGAAGGAGCACTGAAGGTGCTGATGCATATCCACCTTTAATGTTGCTAAAGTGTTTGCTACTCCAGAAATGGTTTCACATTCCTTCAGACCCAGAGCTTGAGAATCAAATCAATGATAGAATATCCTTTAAAAAGTTTTTAGATCTTTCTCTGGACAAGCCTTCCCCTGATCATTCTACCTTCTCTCGATTCCGCAGCAGGTTATCCAAAGAAGCAACGATGCAGCTTAACAATGAAGTTCTCCACGCATTTGCAAAGCGAGGATTAAGTATCAATGAAGGCATAGCAGTGGATGCACGATTGGTGAAATCAGCAAGCAAACCGATGAGCAATGAAGGCCTTACAAAGCTGAAAGAGACAAGGAATACTCCTGAAGGTAGAGTGGACAAGGATGGTAATCCTTTGAAGTTTTCAAGGGATCTGGAATCGGACTGGACAATCAAGAATGATACACCTCACTATGGACTGAAAGAACATACCTCAGTAGATGTACAGAGTGGTTTTGTTGTGGCTACGACACTGACTCCTGCATCTGAACATGATTCGAAGTATCTCTCCTATCTCACGATAGCCAGTTGTCATGCTAAAGATCCTATCAAAAAGGTGTATGGGGATAAGGGATATTACGGGTATCCCAACCGAGCCTTTCTCCATATGAATGGGATCAAAGACGGAATAATGCGTAAAGATACCACCACTGCCAAGTTGACTGAAATTGAGATAGAGAGGAACAAAAAGATATCAAAGAAAAGATATATTGTTGAGCAATACTTTGGACTGAGCCATATGTATGATGGGGCATATAGAGCAAGGTTCACCACGATTCTCAAAAACATGTGGGATACCATGTGCAGACAAATGGCGTTCAATATGTTTAGGGGCTCTAAGTTGTTGGCGGTTGGGTAACCGCAGGAAAGAGGTATGCCCACACACAAAAAAAGGGCATACCGAGACAGGGTAAAGCCCATATGGGTTTATTAAAGGGAGTTATACGCAGAAAAAATTGCATTAATAGATTGAGACTGAAGAATTAATCGACAATTTTTGTTAAAAATTGTCATCTCAAGGGCAGTTTACTCATTATATGGAAAATTCAAAGGTCTCAAGAAAGAAAGGAGGTGATATGGTATTTTTATTTGGTTAATTTGTAAACAAAACTATTTAACGCACCTCAGCAAGGTGTAAGGGAGGGATTATAATGTTTAGTTACAGAAGAAGCATATTGAAAATAATGGTTATTGCTACAATTATTATTATTTTAGGATTAATCAAGAATCCGGCTGTTTTCTCAAAAGAGATAACCATAAAAATTGGCAGCTATGATACTCCTCTCGAACTTACTTTAGAGAAAACTAATGGTGAATTTGCATCTACAAATATCAAATGCCAGGTGTTCAAAAGAATTGTAGAGGATACGAGTAGGGGAAGAATCAAAGTAAAAATTTACCCAGCAGGTCAACTGGGTGGTGATAGAGAAGCAATGGAGATGACCAAAAAAGGTTCTTTTGAGATGAGCGGCTATCCAGGCGTCTCGCTTTCGGGTTTTGTGCCTGAGGTTATGGCGGTACAGATTCCTTATATGTTTAAGGATATCAATGTTGCCAATAAGGTAATGAATGGGCCCCATGGTCGAGAGTTGGATGAGGTAATTGTGAAGAAAATGGGAGTCAGGGTTCTACAGTGGGGTTTTGAAGGGCCATATTACGAATTTATGACGGTTAACAAACCGATACATGTCCCGAGCGACTTGAAAGGTATGAAGATTAGGGTCCAGGAAAGTCCCAATATGGTGCAGGCGTGCAAACTCGCGGGCGGTGCTCCTACTCCAATTACATGGCCTGAAGTCTATACCTCTCTGCAACAGGGGGTTGTTGATGGGTTGACAACATGCTTGCCTTATGTCCGCATGATAAAAGCAGACGAACTCCTAAAATATATTACTGTAGCGAGCTATACTCTAGGCTGGTCTAATATGTACATCAATGAGAAGTTCTATCAATCCCTTTCACCAGAAGACAAATACCTAATCAAGAATGCTGCTCAACAAGCCATGATAACCTTCAATGGCTTGACGCTTTGGGGTGAGGGCTTATGGGTTGATTATTTCAGAAAGAAAGGTATTGAAGTTTACTTTCCAACAGTTTCAGAAAAGGAAGAATGGGTAAAAGCCCTTAAACCTCCTATGATCAAATGGACTAAAGAACAGATTGGCTCTGAATTGGTTGAAAAATATCTCAAAGCTTCTGAAGAAGTGGCAAGGAAACTGTATAGCGATTAAGTAAAATAGGATGCTCAAGCAAGTTTGTTCAGAGGGAGGTATATACCTTCCTCTGAACAAAGTTTTGGAATCAATATGGCAAAGTTATTACCATTTTTAATACCCTGTCCGCTTGCGGCGGGGTTGCCAATTAAAATAAGGTCCAGGGCTTGCCCTGGGGTTTAATACCTTTTATTCTGGGAGAAGACATCAAGTAAAATTAAGTGCTTAGGTGCGCAAAAGGTAACTTCTCAATAAGTTGCTGAGGCTTCGCGAGCTCACTCTAAAGGGCTCGCTCGCCTCCCCAACATCTATAACCTGGAAATGTACCAGTTTGGGTTTTGTAGGGCTTGATTTATCAAGACCGATATTGAAGGGTTCGACCTGCCCGCCGATGCCTTATTGGACAGAATGTTTCAGTCAACTCTAATAATAAAAAGTGACTCGGCAAAGCAGATTCTATATAACGGCGATGGCAGGCGGGTAAATCGAACCCCTACACCTTGAAATATGTTGGCAAAATTACTTTCCTGTAAAATTTACCCCAACTTATTGACGATTTACCCCAAAAGGTCTTTATTTGGGCAGTAATTATTCTGGGCAGTTTCAGATGAGAAGAATAAATATTGGGTTAATGTGGTTTTGTAAGGTATCAATCATAATAATGATTCCGGTCATGACTGTAGTAATTTTTATACAAGTTGTCATGCGTTACATATTTTTGTCCCCTTTTGTTTGGTCTGAAGAGTTGGCGAGATACCTTCTGATCTGGATTTCATGTCTTGGATCTGCTTATGCCGTTAGAAAGGGGGAGCATATAAGTATCACTTTTATTAAAGACAAGTTTCCAAAGTACTTACAGTCATTGGTGAAATGGATTATTCATTTCGTGTTGATAGCATTTTTTGCAATGGGTTTCGTACACGGTCTTTTATTGTCCATATCCGAGTGGGAGCAACTAAGCCCTGCTATGCGAATCCCAATGAGTTGGGCAAATCTTGGTATTACAATCGGTTTTGGATTCATGATCATGTTTGGGTTAGAATTATTGACAGAGGATATAAAAAGAATACTATCAGCAAAGTCTTTATCTAAAAATAATAAAGCATGCTCCTAATCAGGTGCTCAAGGTTTTAAACTTATTGAAGGAGTAAAATTTCTTGGTACTTTCTGCACTGTTAATAAGTTTCGCGATTACAATGGTAATCGGTATGCCCATCGCTTGGGCATTAGCCATAAGTGGGATAGTGTCAATAGTCCTGATGGATATTCCGCTAAATACGATTCCTCAAAAGATTTTTTCAGGTATGGATTGCTTTCCGCTTATATGTATTCCTTTCTTCATATTGGCCGGGGAGTTAATGGCACATGGAGGACTCACCAGAAGACTACTTAATTTTGCAGTAATTATTGTTGGGTTTATACGGGGTGGATTGGCACTAGCCAATGTCATAGCAAGTATGTTATTTGGTGGAATTACCGGTTCGGCAATTGCCGATGCCAGCGCACTGGGCTCTGTAGAGATACCAATGATGGTTAAAAATGGATATGATAAAGCCTTCTCTGCTGCAATTACCGCGGCTTCTGCCTGTATTGGTCCGATTATCCCGCCAAGCATCCCAGTGATCATTTACGCCATGGCAGTGAGTGGTGTTTCAATAGGCGGTCTATTTGCGGGTGGTATGATTCCTGGCATTCTTGTTGGCGTGGCTTTAATGGCCACTAGCTATATAATTTCAAGGAGAAGAAATTATCCCAAAAGGGAACAAAAGATAACAGTAAGGCAATTCTTGATTTCTTTAAGGGACGCCTTCTTGGCTATCATGACGCCTGTGATTATCCTTGGTGGCATCATAGGAGGAATATTCACTCCAACAGAAGCCGCGTCAATAGCAGCCGTCTATTCCTTTATCGTTTCTTATTTCATTTATCACGAGTTAGACCTCTCTGAATTACCTGGTATATTCCTAAGAAGTGGAGTCACAACCGCGGTAGTAATGATCATTATTGGTACATGCAATATCTTTGGGATGGTCATCGCGTTTGAACAACTGGGATTGAAGCTTGAAACAATTGTTCGTCCCTTAGGGTATTATGGGTTTATTCTTGCGATAAATATAATCTTTCTTATCATAGGCACTTTTATGGACCAAAACCCAGCCATTTTGATTTTAGCTCCTGTTTTTGCGCCGATAGCTGTTCATTTGGGAATAAATCCGATTCATTTTGGTATCATCATAATAATGAACCTTGTCATAGGCCTAATTACTCCTCCCCTAGGACAGGTACTTTTTGTCGTAAGCCCCCTTGCAAAGGTACCTTTTGAAAAAGTAGCAAAAGAGGTTCTTCCATTCATGCTGGTAGAAGTTGGTGTCCTTTTTCTGGTAAGCTATTTGCCTTTAATTTCTCTATATATCCCTAAGCTGTTAGGATATGTTCAGTAGGCGCCAAAAGGCGAGAAATAACATACCGCAAAAATCCTTTTGCTGTACATTCCCTCAAAGGACGGTAACACGGAAATGAGGCAATATATGCAAGGTGTTCAGCCCCTATAAAGTAAATGAAGTGGCAAAAAAAAGGATAAATACTACTTCATCTTTATGCATCAGTTGCTTAGATATCGAGAAGAGAAGATGACAGATGAGGTCATAAAATGGTATTCGCTATAAATTGGGATTAGGCTGAAAACAAGATACCTACTGGTAACGTTATACTCATCCTGCTCGCTGTATGAAAAAGGGGTTTAAATTCGTTAAGTGAAGTGTGAACTAATGAAGAAACGAATCGTAATTGCCTTAGGGGGAAATGCTATCAAGCAGGCGCATGAGTTGGGGACGGCAAAGGAACAAAGGGAAAATGTGTGGAACTCATGCCACCAAATAATTAAAATTGTCCAAGCGGGCCATGAAATTGTTCTGACCCATGGAAATGGTCCGCAGGTAGGAAATCTGCTCATTCAGCAAGAAGCGGGGTATCCTCAGGTTCCGAGCCAACCAATGGATATTTGCGGTGCCATGACACAGGGGCAGCTCGGATACATGCTACAGCAAAATCTCGTCAGTGAACTGAAATCTAACAACCGGAATATCAACGTTGTTGCCATTATAACACAGACAATTGTGGATAGGGAAGATCCAGACTTCAAGAATCCAAGCAAACCGGTGGGCCCATTTTATGACCAGAAGACCAAAAAGAAATACGAGTCTGAGAAAGGATATCATATTAAAAAGGTATTACCAAATGGGGAAAAGGCTTTTCGCAGAGTAGTACCCTCTCCTGATCCAATAAGGATATTAGAGGGAAAGTCACTGAAGAGGCTTGTAGACTCCGAGATGATCGTCATCGCCTCGGGTGGAGGAGGCATCCCGGTTATCCTGAATGAACATGGGCAGTTTGAGGGCATAGAAGGGGTAGTTGACAAAGATTTGGCAGCTGAGAAATTGGCTGAGGCAGTAGATGCAGATATCTTATTAATCCTCACGGATGTGAACAAAGTAAGGCTTGGATTTGGCACTCCGGATGAGAGGAATTTGGATCGAATGAATGTAATCCAAGCGAAAGGTTATCTGGAAGAAGGGCATTTCTTGACAGGCTCTATGGCTCCTAAGGTTCTGGCATGCATACGGTTCATTGAATACGGAGGAGAAAAGTCAATCATTGCTTCCATGGATAATGCCTTTCTTGCTATTGAGAATAAAGAGGGAACCCAAATTGTCCCCTAAAGGGAGAAGAGGATGAAGCTACATCATATAATCGAAGCTGAGCAGTTTAATAAAAAGAACCTTCAAGAAATCTTTATGCATGCAGACCACATTATGGAGAGAATAGACCGTAGGCTACCTTTGGATCTCCTTAAGGGAAAAATCTTAGCCAATCTCTTTTACGTTAAATCCATCCGGACGATGCTATCCTTTGATACTGCCATGAAGCGACTTGGTGGTGAAGTAATAAGCACCGAGAGTGCGGAGGCCTTCTCTTCAGAACTTGAAGGTGCCAATTTCGAAGATACTATAAGAGTAGTTGGCTCTTTAGTTGATGTAATTGTCCTCCGCCATTATAGAAGTGGCTCAGCTAAACGTGCTTCTGAAATTTCCCCTGTCCCGATTATCAATGGGGGGGATGGACCAGCGCAGCATCCTACCCAGTCTTTTATCCATCTTTACTGCATTGAGAAACTAAAAGGTGGGATTGACGGGGTTTCTATTGCTTTCATAGGTGACTTGATTAACAGTCGCACCATACGATCTCTCACTTACTTCTTAGCCAAATATTCGGGAATTAGATTATATTTCGTATCTCCCAGACAACTTAAGATGAAAGATGACGTGAAGGAATATTTGAATGAACACAAAGTCCCCTTTATCGAATCATTTGACAGCAAGAAAGGCTTAAAGGAGATTGCATCCAAATCTGATATACTTTATATAACACAGATACCCAAAGACCATTTTGGGGACCGGATCGAGGATTACGAGCGATCAAAAGAAATTTTCAGGATAAATCAAGATATCCTGAGGGTTTTAAAGAGGGACACATTCATTATGCACCCATTGCCAAGGGGTTATGAATTACCAACGGAAGTGGACAAAGATCCTCGAGCCATCTATTTTACAAATATTAAATATGGTCAATTTCTACGTATGGGTCTATTATGTTATGTACTTGGAGTGATGGTCGATTAGCAGATTGATTAAATTAGAGTTTTACGGAATTATCGAGATGAATGGAATGACATAGCTTGGCTCCAATCGCCTTGGCATAGTTGATTGGCTGAAGTCGTATTTGGTAACCTTTAAAAGTTCATGGATGATGAAATGTCAGATATTTTCGATGATATAAACGTGCTGACCATATAACATATAACCATCTGTAGAACCCCTAATTCATGACTTGCTAGCTATAACTGGAAAGAAATCAACACTCGGCATTAAATGGATCAGAAAGATAGGCCCTGGGGTAAAAAAAAATATATTAAAGAAAAGAGGAGACATCTATTATGGTCTTAAAATCAACTAAAATTTTAGCCGATTACATTGCTAACATGAATTTTAGTGATCTTCCAAAGGAAGTTACTGATCGAGCAAAGTTAGTGATACTTGATGTTTTAGGTAGCGGGATTTCTGCCTCCAAGTTTCCACTCGCAAAAGTGGTGATTAATGTGATAAAGAGCCTAGGCAGCAAACCGGAATCAACTCTTTTTGGCGATGGAAGCAAAGTTTCGTGCCCTGAAGCTGGCTTTGTAAACGCCATATTAGCAGAAGAAACCGAGTATGTTAATCATTCACATACACCCTTAGTTCCTGCTGCCCTGGCTGTTGGTGAAAGCATCCATGCTCCAGGGAGGAATGTGATCACAGCTGTAGTGGCTGGCTACGAGCTGTTGATGCGTCTCAACCGCGCAATGAGTCCATCAGAGAAAGCTTTTCCTCCTGGTCATAGGCCTTGGTGGGGTGGGACTTTCGGATCATTCGGTGCAGCAACTGCCGCTGGTAAAGTCTTAGGGCTCAATAAGGAAGAGATGACCCATGCTTTAGGGTATCTAGGAGTTGCTGCACCGGTACCCATGAGAGATGCTCCATATGATGGAAGACCAGAAGGATCAGTAAACTGGGGCATACATGCCGTGTATGGCCCGTCCACTTATTCTGGAATTATGGCAGCGCTTTTAGCACGAGGAGGATATAGAGGTAACCAGGCAGTATTTGATGACCCTAAAGGGTTTTGGATAACTGCTGCTACAGATAGATGTGACTTCAATTTATTAACCAAGAACCTTGGGAGAAATTACGCAATAAAGGAGACGTTTTTCAAGCGCTACCCGCACTGTGGGCAAATGCATTCAATCTTATACACACTTGGTGCGATATTGCGAAAGAACAAAATACGGGCTGAAGAAATAGATCAAATTATTGTTAAAGTACCGAAGGAAGTTCCTATGCCACTGATACCATACTTTGAACATTATAAGCCGCAATTTCCTTATGATGCTCAATTCAGTGTGCCATGTGCTATTGCTTATCTCGTTTTAGAGGAGTCCCCCAATATAAGCTGGTATCTAGAAGATAAATTTAAGGAACCTCAGGTTTTGGAATTGGCAAATAAGGTTAAGATGAAAGCTGATCCAGAAGCTGACAGAATTTATCGTGAAACGGGGAAGTATATGAACACGGTAGAAGTAATTATGAGGGGTGGGCGCCATATTAACAAAAGTAGTAAGAGCCCATGGGCGTTTGGCTCAAAATACACCTTAAAAACGAAGAATGAGTTAATAGATAAGTTCAGAGGGCTTGTTTTCTTTACTCTTAAAGAAGAGCAGATCGATGAGTTAATTAGACTAACCTTGAATCTGGAAGAAGTTGACGATGTATCAAAGTTAACTGGATTATTTGCACCCGCCACCGTTTAGGTTCTCGTGGAGACTTAACTCTTTTTTACATATAGAAGGCATACCTCAATATATCTCAATTTATACCAAATTGAGCCCAGGCAATACTAATATTGTTTTATGCAATAAATGGGCTACAGGCATATTTTTTTGATTTATCATCAGTTTACAGAAATTTTTGTTAATAATCAGTTTTATTTGAGCGTTATTATTGCTATTTGAGACTGTTCAATAATTGAGATTTACGGCTCAAGTTGGGGATTTTTTATTGTTCGCTATTATGCCTTGGCCTATAAATGCTAGGGAGTTGGCCCTAATACGCTGACATTTATGGATAATTATAACCCTACAACGACATTTAAATAATCCTGAATTCACGATCAAACAATCAGACCTCCCGAAAAAAATATCCGCGCTCTTCTTGGGCGTAGGTAAGATAAATGACAACCGTGATTTGCGCTAATAGTGTATAACTTTTCATAAAGAGCCGGGATAAAATTCAATAATTGATGATTTTCAAGTAAATTCTTAATGAACTACCCCGCCGCAAGCGGACGGGGTATCTCTATGGAAAATATTTCTAATTCGCCGCAAGCGGCGGGGAATTGACCCCATAGAGATTAAAATTGGAGACAACTCATAAAAAGCATATCTATAACCTATTGTTATAATTAGCTAAATATGGTATTGAACAGTCTCTATCAAAAATTGGCAGAGGACTCCGAACGTTAGCTCGGGGGTGAATGCCTTAAATTAAGTTAGCGCCTTTGAAGTGCCATCGGCGTAAGCTTGTGGGTATGCCATAATGAGAAAAGCAGGTGAATAAAGCTCTGACTCAAGATAGTTTTGGTAAAGTTTTGAATGAGAGTTCAGCACGTCTTAGTTCCCAGGTAGGCTCGCTACTTTTAATGACGGGGATATGCTTTTTAAGCTGTATCTCAAGGATTATATTGGCGCCCTTGATGTCAACCATAGAAAAGGATCTGGGGATTGGTCATGGTCAGGCTGGATCACTTTTTTTGCTTATTTCATTGGGCTACTTTACCACACTTATTGGATCAGGGTTCATCTCATCTCGACTTACCCATAGAAGAACAATCATCCTTTCATCCATGACCCTTGGTACAGCACTCTTTGCTGTCTCCCTCAGCAATACAATATGGGGAATTCGTCTCGGATTAATTTTATTGGGAATGGCAGCTGGTCTCTACCTCCCTTCTGGTATTATTACCATTACTTCTTTGGTGAGATCCAGAGATTGGGGGAAGGCTATTGCTATCCATGAGCTGGCTCCTAATTTTAGCCTCGTAGCAGCCCCTCTTATAACTGAGGCCTTTTTGATGTTGTTCTCTTGGAGCTATATCCTAGCACTACTCGGAATAGCCTCTTTAGCAGCTGGCCTAGTATTTGCTCGGTTTGGTAAAGGAGGTAAATTTCCTGGTGAATCTCCAAGTCCAAATACCCTCAGGATCCTTTTTTCTGAAGCCTCCTTTTGGATAATGGTAGTGCTCTTTAGTATAGGTATCGCTGCTAGTGTGGGCATTTACACCATGATGCCTCTTTATCTGGTGACAGAACGAGGGATGATGCGGAGTTGGGCCAACTATCTGGTAGCCGTCTCCTGCATATTAGGCCTGGGAATGACATTCCTGTCAGGAATAGCTACTGATAAGCTTGGACCAAAGACTACCCTTGGAGGTGTCTTGCTGGGGGCAGGTTTGATAACACTGCTCCTTGGGATTATCCCAGGATCATGGATTGTGCTCATAGTATTGTTACAGCCCATGATGGCCGCTTCTTTCTTTCCACCAGGATTTGCAGCCCTTTCTCGGGTCGGTCCACCAAGTCTTCGAAACATTTCAGTATCCTTTACAATAGCTGTCGCTGGTCTCTTGGGAGGAGGAGTCATACCAGCCGGGATTGGGATTCTTGGTGAAATGGGCTCCTTTGATTTAGGAATTTCTCTTGTAGGGGGAATGATCATAAGTGGTTTCATTCCTTTGCATTACCTTGCATTTTCAGAGCCTGAATTCAAGGAGGAATAATTTAGTGGGCAATATAATAATAGGGATCATCTATTAAAGGATCTGTCTTTTTAAAAAGACGGCGCGTATGCAATAAATATTATTAAAAGAAATAAAGATTCAGAAATTAAGGAGAATTTCAGAGCACTACCCGTCCGAAATATCAAAAAGTAGCAAGATTAGGGAGAATAAATTGTGGAAAGATCGTTAGAAAATGTATTTAACCCCAGATCAGTGGCTGTAATCGGTGCCTCCGAGGTTCCGGGAAAGGCATCTGAGAGAAGAACAAGGAGTTTGATTGAAGGAGGATACAAGGGAGGCATTTATCTTATTAACCCGAAAAGGTCAGAGCTTTTTGGGCGAAAGGCCTATCCGAGTATTACAGAGATTGATGCTGAGGTTGACCTGGTTATGATTGTTGTTGCACCCAGGTTTCTCACCTCTGCTGTGGCAGATAGTGTAAAAATGGGCGCCAAGGGGATCATCATTATTACCGCCGGCCTTGGAGAAAGCGGAGAAGAGGGAAAAAAGATCGAGGCAGAAATTTTAGATGAAGCAGCCAGGACAGGCGCATTTATTATTGGCCCTAATTGTAGCGGCATGTTCAGCGCCTCAGCAGATATTAATTTCTTAGGAGTCCCCCAGATAGAAAAAGGGTCGATCTCGGTCCTTGCCCAGAGTGGTAATGTAATCGATTCATTGACCCATTATGCTAAGATGAGGGGAGTGGGTTTTAGCAAAATAATTAGTGTTGGAAATGCCATAGGGGTTAATTTTCACGAGTATATAGACTACCTGAAAGACGACCCTGACACGAAGGTTATTATGACCTATCTGGAAGGCATTAAAGAGGGAAATAGCCTGGTCAGGGTTGCCCGAGAGACCGCAAAGAAAAAACCGGTTATTGCCCTTAAGGTCGGAAGATCAAGTGCCGGGGCACGGGCCGCTGCATCTCATACCGGCTCTCTTGCAGGCGATGAGGTCATTGTGGATGCCGCCTTCATGCAGGCAGGCATTGTAAGGGTATCTAACGCAGATGAGCTGTTCGATATGGCAGAAGTATTTGCCAGTTGTCCTCTTCCTAAGGGTAATAAGGTAGCGATTTTATCAGAGGGAGGCGGCGATAATTCCATAGCGGCAGATAATGCTGAAAAGTATGGAATGGATGTCCCTGTTTTGAGCACAAAAACCCAGGAAAAAATGAAGCCTTTTTTGCTTGAAGGTATGCCAGCCAGTAATCCTATTGATTATGGGGGAACAGCAGAAGAAAACCCTCATATGATAACTGAATGTGTAAAGGTTTGCATGGAAGATGATCAGGTAGATGGCATATTTCTCACAGGTTTTTTTGGAGGCTTTAAGGACATCATTGCACCTCATGTGGCCGAATTAGAGGAGAAGGCCTCAAAAGATATGGTTGATTTAGTGCAAAAGTATAAGAAGCCTCTTTTTGTGCACACCAGTTTTGCCAGAGACCCGATAAAATCCCTTGATATATTAAAGGCTGCCGGAGTGCCTGTTATTGAATCTTCTGAAAGGACCGCCCAGTGCCTGAGTGCACTGATGCACTTTTCCATCAATCAGAAAAAGATCAGCCGGATGCAAATACCCACAGGAGCAGCCAAAGAACGCCCCGCCGTGAAAAAGCTCTTTAAAAAGGTGATGGAAGAAAAAAGGCATAATCTGCTGGAGACAGAATCAAGAGAGTTACTTAAAGAATATCACATTTCTTTGCCAGAAGCGGAATTAGCGGATAGTATAGAGAAGGCGATTGAGATAGGCAATGCAATGGGATATCCGCTGGCACTGAAGGTAGTCAGCCCTGACATTATCCATAAATCCGATGCAGGGGGTATAAAGCTGGGCCTAAACAATCAAGAGGATATCAAAACTGCCTTTAAAGAAATATTAACAAATGCTGAGAAGGTAGTAAAAAAAGAAAGAATTTTAGGAACCCTTATCTCACCTATGGCAGAAAAAGGGCAGGAATGCATCATCGGGATGATCCGGGATGACCAGTTTGGCCCGGTTATCATGTTTGGTTTAGGTGGGATATTTGTTGAGGTTCTAAAGGATGTTTCCTTCAGGGTAGCCCCTCTTGCAGCGGAAGATATTGATGAAATGGTTGAGGAAATAAAAGGGTATAAAATCTTAACCGGAATAAGAGGGGAGCAGCCAAAGGATATTGATGCCATAAAAGATATTCTTGTTAGGCTCTCTGAGATTGTCATTGACAACCCTGAAATTAAAGAGATCGATTTAAACCCGGTGATTGTCCATGAAAAGGGTGCATCCATTGTGGATTCACGGGTTATTCTTGACTGAAATTAGCCACAGATTCACACAGATGAACACAGATAGGCTAAAATACAAAGAAACGACAGATATTATCCTTAAAAGCTTTTACGAAGTATACCCTGTTAAATAGTCCAGACATTTTACTAAGGTCTATAACTATCATTGCCTGATTAAGAAACATTATTCAAATAGAATAGAAAATCATTTAACAGGGTGAATAATGAGCTTGGTAATGGGTTTCTGGAATCTGTCTATGAAAATGCCTTATATATGGTCCTAACCGGGTATGGACTATGTGTAGAAAGGCAGAAAGATATTTCTGTATTTTTTCGAGGTAAAATAATCGGAGATTTTAAGGCAGACTTGATTGTAAACGAAAAAGTAATTATTGAACTAAAAGCGGTTCGTACCCTTGACCGTGCACATGAAGCTCAATTAATCAATTACTTGAAGGCCCGCCCGCCTCGCCTGAAGGCGAAGCCGATGGCGGGCAGGCAACAAATATTGAGGTTGGCTTATTATTGAATTTTGGTAGAAAACCAGAATTCAAGAGATTTGTATATGATAATAAAAGAAAAAAAATCAGCCTTCCAGCCCGTAGTGCTTACAGGCCGGAGGGGATAATCAGCGTAAACCTGCGGCTGGGAAGGAGTGACCAATGGATTTTGAGTGTATTATTTATGAAAAGGATGAAGGGATTGCCACGATTAAATTGAATAGACCACAGGTATTGAATGCCATGAACAAGCAACTCTGGCTCGATTTTCAGGTGGCCTTAGAGGATGTTAAAAATGATCCTGAAATAAAGGTCTTGATTATCACAGGAGAGGGCAGGGCATTTTCCACTGGGGCTGATCTGAAGGATTCAAAAGATAGGAGTATAGAGGATTATCGAGACTACCTTGTTGAGCTTCAGGAGACCTCACGAAAGATTATACGTTTTGAAAAGCCTATAATAGCGGCAATTAACGGCTATGCATTAGGATCAGGATATGAACTTGCCCTTGCATGTGATATACGCCTGGTTGCAGAAGAGGCAAAGATTGGCTCCCCAGAGGCCAGAGTTACATCGTCTGTTACCGGAGGCGCAATGAGATTGGTCCAGGATCTGATAGGCCCTGGAAAGGCCAAAGAGCTTCTATTTACCTCAGAATATATCGACGGTATTGAGGCTGAAAGAATAGGCCTGGTTAATAAGGCTGTTCCCCTGGATCAGCTTATGAAAAAGGCAGGAGAGATGGCAAAGAAGATAGCAGAAAATTCCTCCTTTTCCATTAAGATGATTAAGAAGGGTCTTAATATGGCAAGGGGTGAGGTAAGCCTCGAGGCATTAATGGACTATGAAATTGAGGCCTGTTTGGCCTGCGTGTTTACAAAAGAACGGCAGGAATCTCTCCAGGAATTCGAGGAGAGAAAGAAGTGAAGGACGCAGATTTTCGCAGATACCCGCAGATAATTATTCTGTTACTTCTTTATCTTTAAGAAATCTTGATAATCTGCGTTTATCTGCGTCCTAATTTACTCAAACCACATAATTTGACTGGACCCTTTGCCTACATTGGATATTTTTCCTTTTTGCGCAGCTAGAAACAGGGTCTGGCCCTCTACCTGCATATCAGTTAAGCACCAGTCAATATCCATAGTTGTCCACGCTGGAGAAAGCCTTTGGCCTTCTGTTCGGTAGACAATCAAGAGGGATTTAGTATAGACTTTGAAGTTGAGTACATGTTCTACCAACGGTATGTTTTTTATGGCTAAAATCTCTCCTTTTCCATCCCCGTCAATATCTGCTACCAGGAGTCTGCTGTTAAAGGCGATCCTGGGCGGCGGATCTCCAAGTTGGGTATTCCCTAAGGCAATGGCGTTATTGGTACCTCCGAGCTGTTTATCTCCGCTCCATAGGACCTCCCCCTGTTTATCCCAGACATAGAGCCTGGATTCCTCCCCTAAACCAATCCATTCAAAATCTCCATCATTATCGGTGTCAAAAATTGCTAAGGTATAAAACTGGGCTCCCTTAAGTTTTGGTAGTTGTTCCTTTTTTGTGAATTTTCCTTCGTTTTCATAATCCATACTATATATCCTGCTGCTAAAGAACTCATCAACCTTGGAATCGGCAAAAAGTAGCAATGCTTTGCCTGAGACAGGGTCCTTTACTACCTGCATGTGACCTACTCTGCGACCAAGTCTTTTAAACGTTCCAGCCCATCGTAAAACAGTGCTTCGGGCCCTTATACCATAGCGGCTTACCAGATAGATCTCTGCCATGCCATCATTATCGGTATCGCCCACACTCACTTTAAGAAAATCCTCACCAAAGCCCGCCTTTAGAGTATCCTTGAGTACAAAGGATGCCCCTTGCCTTGCATAAAGGAGCAATTTTTTCCTTCCTAAAACAAGCAACTCTCCTCCTATCTTGCCATCTATGTCTCCCATATCAAAGGATATAACAGACATACCTATTGAGATCTTACCTGTTGGCTTGAATCCCTGGTATTCCCTGGTAGGCTTAAAGAGGAAACCCTTGTCTATGGCCTTTGTCCCCTGCTTATCGCTCTCTATTTGGGAAAAGATACCCTTTGCTGTTAGGGGTTTTGGTAAAACAGCGGCTTTTTCTGCTATTTCTCTGCCAGGTTTACCCGCCGTTTCTTTGGCGGGTTTACCCGCCGTTTGTGTGGTGGACTTGTCCGCCGTTTGTGTGGCGGATAGTATTTCTTTTCCTTGTATGAGTGCCCTTAATTGATAGGCTACAACGGACAATTCTGGAATTAATTGATCTTCATTCACTGCCTTAGATATCGTTGTCAATCTGGATCCATCCTTCTCGACCTCAACAAAAGATAAATCCAGACTATAGCTTCCGCCTATGGTTGTGATGCTGCCAAAGATGGCACAATCTGCTTGAAGATCCCTGGCCAACTGCTCTGCCCTTTCTTTAGCGACTATCCCCTCCTTTTCCTTTTCATCCAAAAGAGGAATGTATTTTTCATCAGGTATAATCTCTATATCCCCCCATGATATACGGGAAATGAGCATGCTTTTAATTCCCTGGCCAAGGTATGCCTTCGATTTATCAGCATAGAGCGCCAGGGGAAAAAGCACAACGGTCTTAGTGGATGCATAGGACGGCAAAGGAAGTGAAAAAATGAGGGATAATAAGAAAATGGCTACTATTTTATCGAAACTATGACAACTTTCTCTGAACATAGTATTAATGCTAAGGAAAAATTGCATCAAAGTCAAACCTAAAAGCACTAAGACCAAGTTGCATTCAAACGTATACTATTCATAAAGGTCATTGCGAACGAATGTGAAGCAATCTCAATAGGATAGATTACCACGTCGCTTCCCGCCACGTTTCACTCGCGGCTTCGGCTCATCCTCGCAATGACATGATTGCAACTTGGTATAAAAAACCCGGGGGTTAATTAAACCCCGGGTTTTTGTTACTAAGACTGACTAACTATATGTCTTAGAAGTTAATCTGCCATTTGGCCCCGTAGTAGGTAGTTTCTGAAACATCCTTATGATCTGCTTTACCAACTTCAGGGACTATGAAAATACCCTTTGCGAGGTGGATCACTGCCTGGATATAGTAAGAATCAGCCTCGTCTGTTACATTGCTGTTATCAAGCTCAGACTCGGTATGCCCATATCCTGCCTCTAAACCAATAGCATCACTTGCCTTAAAGCCAGCAATAAGGTTATAGGCCATGCTATCGTTATCAAGGATTGCATCGTTAACAGCGTCATATACCGGTGCGCTACCTGCTGTAGAAATTATTCCATATGAACCACCGTTACTTAACATGGAGACATTGCCCTTGACATAAGCAGCGCCAAGAGCAGCAGTGATTTGGAGACCCAGTACATGGGAATCGATATCGTATGAGGCGGCTGCGTTTTCCTCTGAGTAGGAATTGTATCCAAACATAGGCTTCAAAGAAACAGGGCCTGCCTTAAATGTGTAGCTGGCCTCTAACTTGGGCATGGTGGTGTCAGCGTCAGTGGCAGCGGCAACAACATTACCAGTTTGAGGTGTTACCAGAGCAACCTTAAGGCCTCCCGTAGAAAGCTGAATCATCGGCTTACGGCCGGCATATATTCCGCCATAGCCCACCAGGTCATTATCGCCACCAAGGGCAACCTGGTTGCTGATTAATGAAAACACAGGGGTGTAGTCCTGACCCACTTCTAAGGTACCTCCGCCAAAGTTCCAGGTGCCATACAGTAACCTGAGATTTGGTCCACTGCCATACTCAAATCGTCCAGCAATATCTCCTGCCTTTACGTTGGCGCCGATCCTGCTATTCCCTTGTAAGTCCCAGGCTAGGTCTGTATCACTGTCACCACCTTCTGGTTCTACATCATTAAAAAAGGTGGTCATTCTTGAACTTCCATAAAAACTCCACTGGACTGCAGGTTTCTCCAGACCAGCAAGCCTCTCCTCCACAGTCTTCTTCTCTTTTTCTGCGGCCATAGCAGGCACAGTAAATGCAACCACAAATGCAACCGCTGAAAGTAAAACTAATAATTTCTTCATAACTCTTTCCTCCTAAATTGTTTTTGTTTAAAAAAATAACCAAAATTGAAAAAAAATAAACCTTCTTTCTCCTTCACCTCCTTTCTTTTTTAAGTATTCAGCCACCAAGCCAAAAAGAATTGAAAATTTGCAATTGAAAATTGGAATTGGTGGCTACCTGAATATCTTTTAATTCGTGTCCTTTTAACATCCTTTTAAATAAAAGTCAATAATTATTTAATCATCACCCTGCTTTTGTAGCTCCTTTTTTTCTTTTCTTCTCAGCCCACCATACTCCAATCAAGGCAATTAGTCCTATACCACCCAAAATAAACATAATAATACTGAAAGGTGTCACCTATCCCTCCTTGTCAATAGCAGAGCTAAGAGCAAGAACACAAAAGTGCTAAAAATACCACCGATCATATCAAGCAGAAGCATTCTATGAGAAAATATAGGGTTTATTATCGTTATTATCAATAAAGCCTTGCTTATATCATAGCAATATTTGGCGAGGTCTTCTATTTGCTTATCTATCATTTAGAAAAAGAATAAATTTCATTATTTCTTTACACGCAGATTCTTTGCAAAACTGACATATATAATACCAGCCAGTGCAAATACACCAATTATTATTATTGAAGCAGCAAAATAACTCATTCTATTACCTCCCTTGCATCAAGCCTCAATCAAAACAAGATTCAAAACATGTCTACTATAACTGCGCCTATGAACAGGCGAGGCTCAAATACCTCTAACCGCGCAATTGGCCAGAAAACAAGAATAGCCAGAATGTTCTTGGCAGCATCATAGCTGAATTTGGTAAGATTATCTTTTGGCTTCTCAGCAAATGACCCCGGCGCTTCGCTTCAAGGTTATAAATGGGAGAAATTTATAAGTTCCCGAAGAGTTTTATAAGCGACTATTTTAATTGGTAATTTTTAATTGCTAACTTTTAATTTAGTTTCTTAGGAGTTCTGATTATGGCCATATGTTTTCTTTCAAAGGAGATGAAAAGATTAGATGTTTGCTAACACCTTTAATGGAAAATGTCAAGGATTAATTGTATATTTTTCCCAAAATTCTCCGATTTCTTCTCCCACCTGGGCAGGGGTGAGGCCACAAATTATCACGAATTATCACGAACCATTATTTAACAATTTTTTATACAGAATTTCATTCCTGCCTGTCCCGATATAATCGGGACGGGCAGGTTCATTTGTAGCTATTCGTGTCCATAAGTAGCTATCGTGTCTACAGCATCATGTAGACCCTCAGCATAATCACTATAGGTATTGCTATCCAATACTAATTTCAATCCCAGTCTCCCTCCTTTATTTTATTAAAAATTCCAAGGGACGTCCTCAATTCTTCAGCTTCATTATGTGGCAGCCAGCCGGCAAGGTCCCTGATTGTTTGTTCGCGATTTTTGATTAAACCTAATTTCTCATCCACTGCTTCAAAGATATAGCCAGTCTTTGTCTTTCCGCTTTTCATGGCTGCTCTTCTAAAAATTGTTTCCTGAGTTCTCGCTTCAGAATCTTTCCGGCCGGGCTTCTGGGGAAATCGTTTTCTGTCACGTACTCTTTGGGAACCTTGAATGACGCAAGACGAGATTTC
>Ga0315547_1000790_pt1 | contig 28263 bp, 19 predicted proteins | sample SalMarSW160240MG_2_FD_202542 | JGI IMG/M metagenome (GOLD analysis project Ga0315547, IMG submission 202542) | Salt marsh sediment microbial communities from the Plum Island Ecosystem LTER, Massachusetts, United States - Salt Marsh Sediment SW1601-240 ...
TAACCAGGAAAAAATATCACCCGAAATAAAATCGTTAATTAAACAGTCAGATCTCCCGGAGAAAATATCCGCGCTCTTCTTGGGTGTAAGCGAAATGAGTGCCAACCGTCATTTGCAGTAATACATACTAATATTAATAAAAACTTCAACCTCTTTTCTCTTTTCCCTATATTGATTACATATCAACTGATATTAAGATCTCCACAATTTATCTTTTCAAGATTCTGATTCAGGTCTGAAGATTTAAATCATGATTTAAAGTTGGGTCTACCAGCATTTTGAGTTCATTTTGGTTCAAATGATATGAGATAGTGAAATCGATTCCACATTCAACAAATCTCGAAGCGCTTCGAGGTTCACAATTTTGTCTTGGTGGATTTTCTTATCGAACATAATGCCAGATATACTGCCTAGCACTGCCACAGACATTTGGGCACGAGGTCAACAACAGGTCTATACTCTGCTATTCGTTTTTTAAATAGAGTGCCAGAATGGATATTTTTAAGGGAAGTTGAGACAAATTGCCCGGTATTGGCTAATGTTGGAAAGAATTATTAGGAAAACTAAAAAGAACCTCAATATTTAAGGGTGCAGATTACTAACACTATTGGGAAGGATTTAGGGGGTTGTGTGGGTTATCACTGATGGCAGTAGTTGAAAGTTGGCACTAACGTTGAGCTGAATTGCCTGGGCTTTTATGCCGACAAACTCTGCAATTAAAAAATTATTGTTAAAGCCAATACTTTCGAGAGCCGCTCAGTACCCCCAGGTCAACTCCAGCGGCTTGTTCGCTTTTTTACCTTGCTTTGTGATATTTTTTCAAATCTCTATAGTAGTTTTCATGTGGACCAATCATTATCAATTCAAGATCATCTCTGACAAAACGATATGAAAGTAAGTATTCAATGCTTTTCAGTTTGAATTTATGAACGAACACGCCACGAAGGTCACCTTTTTTTCTGTGCCTATGGATGGAGTTTTGGCAATCTCTATAACCTGCTTGTCAAGCACCTTTTTGTCTTGCTTACCAAATTTTTTAACTTTCCGTTTAAATGAATGGGATTGAATAATTTTCATTGAGGACTATCCAAATTCATACTCTGATGATTCGCCTTGTTCCAACTCTACAAGACCGATGAGAATATCTTTAATCATGCTGTAGGTTAAATCAGGATTTTCTTCAGCACATTTTCCAATATATGCCCAGTGCTCAATTTGTCCAGTTAATGAACGTTTATCAATTTTACTAAATATTTTTGCTTCTTTTGCCAAATTATCTGTAATTCTCACTGCGGTTGTCATAACGTTTGCCTCCTTGAGCATTATTTATATAATACAATATCACAATAGATTGCATAACGCAACATATTGTTGCGATTTATCTCAAATTTACTTTGAAAGCGAACCATTGATTGACAGGCAAATTTGCCCTGATATAATGTAACTATGTATTTTTCAAGCAGATTCGCCTTATCTTGTTATCATTATATTAATAGTATCAGTGAGAGTATCGTATGTCAATATTCAGGAAAGAGAAGAAACTGCTTGATGAAGTACGGGATGTGATGCCGCTTCATCGCTATTGGATACATACGGAGTGAACATGCTGTGACTGGATTAAAAAATACATACAGTATTACAATATGACTTGTCGGAAGGGCTAATGAATGGAGAAGATAAGGTAGATACCCACGGGCTTACGTGCGTGGTCCTCTGTAAATTTCTGATAGGGTATCTTTTGGAGAAATGCAATTGGATTTCAGGAAAAGGATAAGGTTGGGTTTTGGATGGTTCTGCTTTTTTTTAAATATTTATCTTTATTGTCAACATACTACCTAATTTAGCATATCTCTTGAAAGATTGTTGAGTATAATCAACCAATTTTCATAGCACAGTCCTATCTCCGACTTATACGTTTCCTACAGTTAGTCTATTGGCGTTAGGGGCTTGTCCGGATTGTATTTGTTGGCGGGATTTAAGGGATTGTCCGGGTGATACTTGTTAATAGGGTTAAATGGATTATGCGGATCGTATTTATTTCCCGGATTTAGTGGATTATCAGGATCGTATTTGTTTGCAGGATTTAACGGACTGTCCGGATCGTATTTGTTGGCAGACCCCCAGGGATTATCCGGGTCATATTTATTGAAGGGATTAAAAGGATTTTTTTCGTATTTGTAGTATCGATCCTTGTCACCAGCTTGAGAAATCTCCGGCAAAAAACAAGCCAAGAGACATATAATAAAGCTCAGTGAAAACAGGAAAACTATCTTCTTATATTTCATTTCCATGTTACTGTTTCGTGTATAGGTGAATATGCACATCTTTTTTTATGCTTCTGCTGTTGTGGCATTCCCCGACGTTAATATTTGGGAGTACCAGTCGAGGAGTCTTCGGTTCCCTGGTTCCAGGTCTGAGCAGTGTCATCAGTTGATTGAGTTGCCAGAGTGCTGGTATCAACGTCCGGGAACATTTTTATCACAGCCTTATTGGCATAGTGGGTTGCCACAGTTCCCAAAAAGGCGCTACCAAATGAGCCGACAGCCGTCTGGAGTACTGAGTAAAAAAATCTTTTGGTATATGCCCCGAAGCTGTGTTCTGCTTGCCATTTAGCTGCTGCACTGGACGAGGCTGAAGCCTGTTTGTCCAGTTCACCCTGCCATTTCGCGGCCTGGGCCTGTAATTCCTGTTTGTGCTTTATTCTTTGCTGAAGTGCGGTTTCCGCAGCCCTCCTTTCGGCTATAACTGTTTTTATGTCAGCTTCAGCGGCCTGATCCTCCTGCTGGGCTTTCGCTTGATGGCCTTGCTGATAGGTTTTGTAAACACTGTATTTCGAGTACTGAGCGGCAGTTTTTTCCCGAGATTGATGGCTGGACTCGACCATCTTCTTTTCCTCTCGCATCAAGGCAGCTATTCTATCATCCGGAGTATTTTTTCTTGGTGCAGAACGGGGGAAAGGAGTGGAAGATTTCTTTGATGATTTCATCTTCTTACGATAAACAATAAGCTTGTCATATACACCAAACGCCTTCTCGAGGTCTGTGTCAAAGTTCTCCTTTGAAAAAGTTATCTTGATGTTTGGCGCTATTACGGCGATGTATGGTTGTCCTTGCTGGATCTTGCCAGAGTCATAGAGATCAGAGGCCTTTGTGATGGCCTTTTCAAGTTTAGCAATCGCTGTGTCTATTTTGGTTTCAGGTGCCTTTTTGGAAAAAACAGTCGGAGTGAACAAAAAAACAATTGTGACTATCAGAATACCCCGCATTAGTATCGGGTTTCTATTTATCATAATCCTTCCCCCCAGATTCTTGAGTGACAGGACCCTCCGCAGAGGGTGTTTTTTCCGCCTCACTTGCTGACAATAACTTGTACAGATGCTGCTCTGCCCTTTCTCTGTAAGTCTTGTCGTCCGTTGTTTCCTTAACCTTGAGCCACATCAATCTTGATTTTGTAATTTGTTTTGTCTGTTCATAAAGTAGAGCAAGGTTATTCATGGAGGAAATATCTTTTGGGAATTTTTTCAGATAGGCCCTGAAGTGATCAATAGCCTTTTCTGGTTTGTTTTCCTCACTTAAACTACTACCCAGTGCAAATCGGGCTTCATAAAGGTCCGGTTTCTGCTCAAGGGCCTTTTGAAATGATTCAATAGCAAGATCATGTTTCTCAAGATTCTGATACGCCTTTCCCATGGCAAAATAAGTATAAGGCGCCCGAGGGATATAGTCAATAACCTTTTTATAGAAATCAATTGCGTCTTCAAAGGCCTCTTCCTGTAAAAATATATCCCCAAAATATTTCAATGGAGCGGGATTCCGAGGAAAATATCGTAACGATGATTCGGCAAACTTCCGGGCTTGCTTGTTTTTCTCCTCAGAAAGCAGAAATTGCAGGTAGAGAATCCGGGCATCCAGATATGCAGGCCGTATCTCCATGGATTTCTTCAGGTCAACAACAGCTTTTTCAGGCTGGTTGAGGTTCAAATATACAACAGCCCTCTTAAAGTAGGCCTTAGGAAGAGAACTGTTTTTCTCAATGGCAACATTAAGGTATTTCATGGCCCTGTTAAGCCATTGCATGTCTTTCTTGTCGGAGAACTCATACTTTAACAGGTAGGCATTTGCTGCACCAAGATAGGCCGGGATGAATTCCTGGTTTTGCTCAACTATTTCTTCAAAGCTTTTTAAAGCCCTGTCAATCCCCTTAAAGCCTTCTTTGCGAAGCTGCCGGACGGTCTTGGCATAAGTCTCTTTAATCGTTTCTGCCCAGGAAATGCAGGTAAATGAAACAACCATAATAAGGATTGTGCAAAGACATAAAAGTTTAGTTGCTTTATGATTCATGCTTTCTTTTAAATTAAATTTATTAAATTCATACTAAATTTCTGATAGCCAAGATGAATCTATTGGTTTTGGGTCTTCTGCACTGTAAATTTTGCGCTTCCTGACCAATTCCACTTGGTTCCTTTTTTTGATGCTATCACCCTCATTACAACCTGTGCTTTGGGCATAAGCGGCTGACATGATAAACAGTAATGCGGCGGCAATTGCCCCAAAAAATCTGAATTTCCGCATTATCCTGGCATGCTGGGGGCTTTTTGCATTTCGGATATCCAAGAAGCCCCACTGGATTTTATTTTTTCCTTTTTCATCTGGTATCATCATGAAATCTGATTTTAAGCCTCTCTTTTACTTCGATCCTGAGAGTTTGAAGGAGCCAGATGCGTTAAATGTCAAAGTGCCGATATTCCCGACCGGCTTGGTTCCTGTTCAGGTAAATTTACCGGATGCCGACTTGTCTGTGTAGCTGCCTTTTACCCCACATCCCCCTTTCCTCGCGCTGAAAGAGCCATTGGCGTGAGTTCCGGAGAGCCCAGAACTCTTTCCTGACTTGCTGCAACTGCCGCTTGAGCCGTCGTCATTGAAACTATGGAGAGCGAAGCCGTTAATTGTTCCCGTAACCTTGCCATTTGTATGTAAGATCAGATTTATGGTTCCCCCGTAGGGACAGCTGAGGCTTCCACCTTTCCCGAAGCTGGCCGTAGCTGTTCCCGAACCGCTCCATGATCCGCTGTATGTCCGGGGCTTATCATCTTTTTTAATGCATTTTTCGGTACTTGTATCACAAACATACCCTTTCGGGCAATCATTGTTGCTATGACAGCGGTCTATATCATCTTCACTATCAGTGTCTTTATCTTTATCCCTATGGCCCGTTTGCCCTGTCGCATGGAGACCTGCCCCTGTCCCTATAATGCCGGCACCTTGATCAAGAGCTGAACCTGTGATGTATGTAGCTGTATTTGCCACAGTGTCTCGTGCCTGTGCAGCAGCATCACGCTTTGTTTGTGCTGACACTTGAGCATCTTTGTGTTCGGTCTGATTTTTGGCGATTTGATTATCGGTTGAGTCAGCTTGTGCTTTATCTTTAAGGCTTCTCTGGGTGGCAGTAGCATCGTCGCGAAGGTTTCGTTCACCTTGAGTAAGGCCTGGAGCTGAAGGACCATTATCCTCTCCTGTATCAGGGACAGATACATTTGTTGTATCCGTCGTGCGGCCACTATCGTCGGTGGTGTCATATTTATCGGTGTCGGTTCCGGCGTCTTTTAGAGCAGCAACTCTTTTATCGTCAGGACTCGGAGGTGTTTTACCTTCAGGTGTTTTGGGACCGGGCTCAGGTACTTTGGGGTCCTCGCCGGGGCCCTTCGGTGGTTTCTTTGAGTCGTCGAGTGTTACATCTTTTCCTTCATCCTTTTCATTTTTCCCTTTATCTTTGGCCTTTTGTTTGGCTTTCTGTTGGGCCTGTTTTATTTTTTCCAGCTTTTGTTTAAGTCGCAGCCCGGCCAATTGCCGATCCATTTGAGAAAGATTGGGGTCTTTGGCTCTTGCGGCCAGATTTTCGATCTCGCTTTTCGCCTTGTTGGCTTTATTCTGCTTGCTGAGTGCTGAGCTAAACAGTTTCTCAGGAAAGGACTCGCCACCTTCGGTGGGTTTCATGCCTTCACGGATCCGGTGTTGTTTAAGCGCTTCCGCTTTTTTAACAATGCTGGGGTCGCGTTTTCTTAGTACTGCAAGTTTGAGTTTTCTCTTTGCTTCCTTGACATCTGGAGACTTTTCGATTGCATCCTTAACTTCTTCTTCGTTCATTGGTATGTAGTGGGATTCCTTTGGATTGGATAAGCGATTAAATGCTTTATCCAGTCGGGATTTCACCTTTTTCAGCGCTTTGACTGCCGGATTTACCGTCACTCTTTTTACTGGATCGGTTATTTTTGAAGCTACATCCTTTCCGGCATCGAGCAATTCTTTGGCTCCACTTTCAGCATCATCAACAGCGGTAAATACCGGACCCAGAGTTTTCAAAGCAGTACCTTTAACCTTACCTGTGACACGATCGACGCCATCTTGTATCGCCTTCTCAGCAGATTGGAGGTCTTGTTTTGCGAGTTCTTTTTTCTCATAAATTGGAACAACGGTTTTTTCTCCAACTTTAACTACCCCTCGGAGAGCCTGTCTGTCTATTTTTCCTGGGAGCTTTTTCTTGGTATCTTTGGCTAGCTGGTTTACCTCGCTTGTCACCTGGTGTGTTCCATAAAGGGCAGTACTCGTGGCATCAACATATTTTCCTAATCCCTTTTGGGCGCCATCAAGGGCTTTATATAAGGTTTTGTCTCGAATTCCTGCTTTCCGTGAAGTTTCTTCGATATTTTTGAGCCTATTTTTAAGATCTATGGCTTCAACAGCTTTTTGTACCGGTTTGCTCCCAACCGCTTTAACAAAGGCATCCGTGCTTTTTCGCTCCGCCCGTTCGCTTATCTTAGAGACACTTTTTTTTGCTCTATCCACACCTTTTGCAACCTTTTTTATTCCTTTTCTAAAAGGTTTGGCAACATTCTGATCGTATCTTTTATCAAGTTTTTTTTGAGCCTTTTCACTTTTTTGGGTGATCTTCTCTTTTGTTTTGCCTATTTTCTCAGTCACATTAGCGACCGGCTTCACAGTCTTTTTTTTGATCTTATCAAATGTTCGATTAATTTTTTCGTTATACTCTTTGAGCTTAGCAGCGGGTTTGTTCAATTTCTTTTCCAGCTTATGAAGTCGTCCCTTAACCTTGCCGAAACCATTATTTAAATTTTCTTTTACTTTTTTAAGCCTTGAGGAATGGGTGAGTACATGGGCCACTCCGGCTTTCGTGAGATCCTTAAGCGTTTTCCCTATCCTTGGGGCTTCCCTGCGCCCCATCTTTCTGCTTTCTTCCGTTGCGCTGGGCATTAATTCATATCTCATTTTCTTTTTGCCGGCGTGATGTTCCAGTCTATGAAAGGTTTGCAGTCGAACCATGTATTCTTGCGGCGTAATACTTTTATCACGGTAAAACCTTTGTATAGCAGCCTCTCTTGTTAGTGATGCCCGTTTCTGAAGATTCTCACTTAGTTTCTTGGCCTCTTTGTTGAATCGCCGTTGGGTCCTTTTCCGGTCCCTCGGTTCGAGATATGTCTTCCTGTATAGGACGCCTATCACAGGTGTTGCGTTTGTAACGAATTTGAGTCCTTTCTCAACTGAACGGAAAATGTTTCTCGTGAAGCCGGGTTTTACGAAAACGAAAAATAAAACCACTATCAGGCCTACAACGGCTGTTTTCTTCGATGTTGAGAAACTCATTTTTCTTTCTCACTTTTTATTCTGGTGCTTATGCTTTCAGAATTGAGGGGGATGGGAACGGTTTGCACAAAAACAAGCATATCGCCTTCGAAACCAAAAAGAATCTGCTCCGTACCCACCAGGCTCATTTCCGACTGTCCCTCTTCCTGGAGGGGATCAATAGCAAAAAGCCTATCACCAATTACCTTTTCCAGAACATCTACCCATGTCATATTATTTTCGAACTGCTCTGGCCGATAAATGACAGGGAGAAGCACGTTATCCGGAACATCCTCGATCTCTTCAGCATTGACGAGACGCCCATTTTTTATGATGAATCTTATCCTAACATCGTAGTAATTCCATATTTCATTACGTGTGAATTTTTGCCCTCCTGCCGGATCAGCTGAAGTCAATATCAGCATAAAAGTGTCTGGATACCCGAGCTTTTCCACCATATCCTGCTGTTCAGGGGACAAGTCCATAGATCTGACCACTGACGGTATTAAGAGAATAAGAAAAATAGCAAAAAGACTAAACAGATGGATAGGTGAAAACATGGATTTCTTTTGGTAATGTCTTCCTGGCTTAATGAACTTTTTTCTTGCCATCAAATATCCGTATTTTTTTGTGTGAATCTTAAATATTGTTTCTTGCATTACCTGGATTGCTAAATTTCTATATTTTTAAAGATTTATTCTCCACTAGCTTCGTGTCCAGCTTTTTCGCCACCTAGTCTCTAAAAGACCCGGTATACCACTTTTGTTTTGATGCAACGTACGCTTGATCTCCAGGTTGACTGAGCCTGCTGGTAAGGTAAGGGCAGTATGCGTAATTTGGAGTTTGCCTGATTTGTGATTTATGATTTCCTGAGCGTGAAGCGGAACACTAAAAAGCGTCAGCATTATGATTACAAGTGTTGCGGTAAGAGGGAAACGTTTCGGGAATTGTTGTTGTGGGAAAGAAGAAAAAATACTTAACCATTGATAGATGTAATGCATTGTTCTTTTCATTAACTTAATTCTTCCAAAGTCTTTTAAGGTATTGTTTTCATAAAGAAGCATAACATTCAATCATCTTTTCATGCACCTTCCTGTTAACTACCCCCGCCACTCCAACCTCCAGAGGCAAAAGAACTATCCCAGGATCCACTTCCGGATGATCTGCCATTAGAGTCACGCCTAATTGATCCTGTCCAGGTTGCAGATTCTTCCCCTGTTGCTGAACCGCTGGCGGCACGAACGTTTCCAGATGGACCGACATTACCTGAGAGGCTTCCTGAAGAACTACCTGAATAAGACCCTGTTACAGCCCCACCTGCAGAGATATGCATTGTAAAAGATCCACTCATATTACTCCCACTCCAGTCACTCCCACTCCAGCTTCCAGAAATAGTTCCTTGAAGGGGGGAGCTATGGGTGTTGCCCGAATTACCTGTTCCATGGGTGCCAGATCTGTTATCACCGGAAGAACTACCTGACGCCCCATGAGATGATGATCCATCTGTATGAGATGGTTTAATCCCTGTACTATGTTTAGCAGTACCTGTACCTAGTATACGCCCACCTGTATCAAAGGGTGTAGCAATAACTCTGGTAAAAGTACTTGCAATGGCATCCCTTGCTTCTGCCCGTTGATTTCGTTCTGCTTCAGCAGTGGCTTCTGCAGTTTCTTCTGCCAGTTTAACCTGGGTTATAGAGTGGTCTAAGTTTAACTCTCCTTTGCTGATTTTGTTTTGTTCCCGATTTCCCTGGGTCTGTGCACCGGCCCGTTTTTTTTCTAATGATATTAAACTGGTTTCTACAACATTTTTATGTTCAACATTCACCTGGTCAGCATGACGCTTCATGGTTGAACCAACAGTATTGGTTTTTAAGGCCAGTGCTATCATTTCTGGTGTTGGTTGGGAGCCTTTTCCACCTTCGTTATCAGCACTTCTAAGGGCATCAATAGCATCTCCTGGTTTGGATTTGCTAACAGGCCCTCCGTATAGTTCAGCACCACCTACTGACTCAGCCTTGACTTTTACTTTAGTTTTGCTAACAGGCCCCCCGTACAATTCGTCGCCACTTACGGAAACATATTGGTTTTCCTCTTCGGTCGGCTGTTGTTCATTATTTTTTGAAGGTTGTTTCTGGGTTAAATCGTCGGTTGTGGAGCCAACTTTCCCTTTGGTTGTAACGGCTTCCGGCGGAGATACGGTTTCACCTTGTGTAATGCCTTCTTCGCCTGGTTTTGTTTCGCGATCACCGGTTGAAGTGCCTTCATCGGGTATGCTTTCGCCTTTTTTCTGTATAACCGACCCTTTGGGAATCTTTCTGACCGCATTTTGAAGAGCAGCGATCATAGGATCATTGGGGTCCACCTTGTTTTTCATTCTTTCATCTACTTTCTTCACTTTACTAAGAGTCGTATTGTATTGCTCCTGAAGTTTTTGTAGTCTTTCCTGGGTAGCGGGATCATTGAGATCGCCACTGCTTGTCAACTGTTCAATTTCCGCGCTTATTCTAGTGGTTTTTGTCAAACCATCGAGCATCTTTGACTTGGTGTACTCCTGAAGCCGGTGCTGCATTTCTGCTGCTCGTCGATCCGCATCAGAGTCATAGGTGAGCGCATCCATGAGAGGATTGATCAAGGTCAGTTCGCCCGCTATACGGCCAGCAGCCCTTAACTTATATTTCGCGGTTCTCTTCATACTCAGTTTATTGCCTTCTCCAGCGACTTTAGCCTCTTTAAATTCCTTCAGTGCCTCCTCCTCCAGAATGCTTCGACTCATCTTTTGGGGGGCATCATAAAATACTCCTTTCAGTGCCTTACCTGCAGCAACGGTCTGAGCACGGTGCTGAGCAACGGTCCGCACCATGACATCTTGCTCTGCTTTTGTCATACCCTCAAGAAGCCCATTGGCCTTAAGGCCCGCTCTCACCTCTTTTTCATATTCAGGAAGCCTTTTGATTTCTTCTTGAGCTGCCCGTCTACCGGTCTCGAAAGGGCTTATTGTCGTGCCATGAATAACATTCTTACCAACATTTTCCAGGGCCTTGAATTTGCTGAATTCGCGCCTTTCTTTGGCAGCATCTTCGGCTTCTTTCCGTACGCCAGTGGCAGCAAGTCCGAGGGTTCCCACGACATCAAGAGTTGTACCTATTGCCTTGCCAGCAAATTCTTTAGGGGTACGCTTGCCTGGACGTGCATCGTTTTTCAGCTTTGTGTTAGCCTCTCCTGCCTGCTTAGCTTTAAGTTCCTGCTGCTTGTGCGCCAGTTGTTTGCGTTGCGTCTCTTTCACCACATCCGCTAGTTTTTGAGATCCAACAGGCTTTTTCGGCGCTTTTGGATCATAGAAATCTACATGCTTATTTTCCAGAAAGATCTTATCCATAGTCTTAGGATCAAGTTTTGTTGGAACTACTTTTTTTAGGCGTGGCGCCTGTTTCATCTTCTTATTGAACATTTCGCCTTCCATCTCGGAAAACGGCTTAATTTCTCCGGCTGCAGCCTGAGCACGATGTCCAGCGTTAATTTCTTCAATACCGCCTCGCTGCTTAAGGTGAGCAGCGAGCTTTGGCGCCTCCTTTTCCATAAGCCGAACAGCTGAGTAATTTTGATCCACCTTTGCCCACGCTGACTTTATCTTTACAGGGTCTCTAGAGGCGACCGCTCTAGCATATTGTTCAACTAAATCCCTTGGGGCTGTGCCTTGAGGCGGTGGGGCGAGGGTAACAGGTTTACCACCGGGTGCTGCTATCCTTGTGCGAGAGGATGCTTGTGCGGATGCTTGTGGCGATGCTTGTGGGGCACCTCCTCCTGATACACTGGATCCACTGGTAATTCTAGTTCCACGATCTCCAAAAAGTGCACGATGGGCGATCTGGTCTGGCCTGAGGGCATCTGGAGATCGCTTCTCTTGCGAAGCTTTAATGGAAGATGCCTCTATCGCATGCATCTGCTGTGGCGTTGGACTATCAGCAATTGCCTTCTCAGGAGCCTCTATTTTTGTACCTTTAGCGAGAACACCTTCAGTTCCAGAGACTGATAGAGGAATTTTCTGTGTGCTGACTTTTTTGATAGAGACAGCAGGAAAAGGCTGCATAGATGGAATGCGTTGAACAACCGTAGGTGTGGGTGCAGGTGTGCGAGATCCGGGGTTTTGTCTCCTAGACGGAGTTCTGTCTATTTTAGACGAACTCTTGCTTACCACGGATGGGGAGGCAATGGTTCCAGTACCTGTGGATAGGCGGTTCGTGGTTGAACGAAAATCAGAGGCACTCAGGACGTCCTTAGCTCCTCCCAGGGAAGGCTTGCTCCTTGCCGGTGTTCTAGTTCCTCGTATCTGAGTCTGTTCTGTGATACTCTTCATGCGCATTTGGGACTCAGTCATTCTGGATGCTTTGAGTTTCTGCTCAACCATTTTACGCTCAGATATCTGCCTCTCTTTGAGCATCTGCTCCCTCATCATTGCCTTTTCCTTGAGAGCAAGCTCTTTTCTTGCACCCATCATGGATTCTTTCATTCCACTCTCAGCGCGCATTTTGCTCGCCGACATCTGGGCCATTCTGTTCTCATGCATCAGCCGCTCCGTGCGGAGCTTCTCCTTGAGGGCAAGTTCTCTCCTTGCCTGCTCTGCAACGCGGCGATGCTTTTCAATCATGCGTTTTGCTTCCTCTATCTTTTTCCGATTCCCTGATTTTATGGCATCCTCAAGCACTTTTTTTAGCCGTTTTTCTTCTTCCAGGGCCTGCTGGTATGTCTTGTCCTGGTAATTCGAGCTTGCAAAAAGCACATTTCCGATACATACCGGTATGATCAAAAGAGAGATAAGTAAGAAAACTCTTATGATGATCGAAGTTTTCATAGTATCCTCCTGCTTACAAGGTTGATCCTTTTATTGCTCACCTTCTTCCAATGCATAAGTAGCTTAATGGGAAGGAAAGGATGAGGATTTGCGAGATGATGTTACAGTATAGTAAAAGATTACAGGTTATTCGAATATTTCCTCTCATCTTTTATACCTATCAAGGTATTTTAACACCGTTGTATAAAATTCTTCCAGGTCTGGCAGGTTCTTAACTAAAATAGATTTCAAGATGTCTTCGTTAATTTATTATTCTTCAGTACCTCTGCGCTATAACTATCTTTGCAATGATTACATCTTTGTCAGGCATATATTTTACCTCTGAGCATATTGTTTTCTATCTCTCTTATTGTGTATTGTAAATCATCATATTCATTTAAGGTACGAACGAAGAAGTCATTATAGGTCTTTTGGTCTTTTTTGATCAGCTTACCATACTTTAATACCTGAAGCTTTAGTATGGGAGAAGCGGTATTCAATATCAGAATATCTACTTCTTTTCTTAAGAAACCGGATAGCTGGCCTTGATTTTGTTAACTCCATAGAAGTCTGGCGGCTTTTAAAATAGTATAGTAATATCTACATCGCTTTCATCCGTGGCAAGACCTCTTGCATAGGAACCAAATAAAAAAACCAATAGAAAATCTTCTCGAGAAAAGGAAATAGGCATTTCAAGACCCTTTTTCTACAAGTTTTACATCCAGCTTACTGGGGGTAACTCCCACTACCTTGAGTTTAAAATATTGGGGATTAGCAAGGGTTAATTCTTCAGCTAAGCTCTGGGAATCTTTTGTATACCTAACATCGAAAACAGCCATGCCAGAGACAAAACTGCGCTGTATTACCTCTTTAATCGCTTTTATATTACTTCGCAGGAGTTTGTTGATGGCTGCCACTTGCCAGACCTGCTGCACGTTACCAATAACGAGTTGAATCCTCTGTATCTGACCCTGGACAGGTGCTCCCCACTTACTCAAGGCCTTGGGGATTAATTGGGCAATCAAAGGAGTGGTGGCCTCCTGAATGGCCATGCTGCCTCCTACAAGGTCATCCACATGAATCTTGGCAGCGGAGTGACTATCGTAAGCGAGTATCTCGGCGGTATCTGTTCTTATGGCTCTCAGACTTACTTTGGCCTGGTATGACCTGAAGGAGGTATCCCTAATACGCTCAGCTGAACCCTTGACAATGGCCTTACCAACAATGATTATCTCTGCCCCGAACTGAAGTCCCAGGGCTGCTGCAGCCTGAGGGCCTGCCATCATGGCTTGAAGCGCCTTATCACGATCTATATTCATTTTGATAAGTTCGGAATCCACCACCTCAAGCCCTTTGGAGAGGAGATACTCAGTAATTATATTCTCAGACTCGGCAACGCTGTAAGTTCCAAGGCTTTTTTCATTGATAAGAATCATAAAGCGGGGGTTAGGGTTTTTTCCCAACGCCAGTCCACTGGCACATAGAACCATGATAACCATAACTACAATTACTTTCCAGTTAGGTAATGCCATATGTATTACTCCTTTTTAGTGCAGCGTTTGGCCGCTTTAGGTTTGTCCTGACAGTGGCTTATTGAATAAAAAAAGGCCCAGTGTTCCTACAATTATTTATTTTGATTTTGGCACGGTAATACTTATTTCCTCTGACGGTTTACTTGTCAGGTTTGTATTATCTACGGCTTTTACCCTGAAAAAAATTTTCTTTCCCCCCTTTAGCTCACTATTGTAGAAAAAGATGGGCTCGGTTATCTCCCCAATCTTATTCCAGGAAAGAAAAGTTTTTTTGAAGACCTGGTATTGGGCGATATCCTCTTCGGGGTTCTTCTGCCAACTTAACCTTATCTGTCCGGTCTTGAAATCAATTGATAGCCCTATGGGTTTAACAGGAAGTGGCTTGGTCATGGAGCTTACAATACTGGAAAAATCTCCCACAAGCTTGTCTTTGTTTATGGCCCGGACTTTATAGAAATACTTCTGGCCATCTTTCAGTTGTTTGTCCGTATAAGCAAAAACAGTACTGGGTACATTTTTGATATTTTTTTTAATTGACTGTGGAGACTCCCCACGGAAGATATTATATTCCTTGATATCCGGTTCCGGATTTGATTGCCAGCTTAACGACACCTGCTTTACTTCAAGCTGGTTGGCCTTGAGGTCGGCAACAGGTACAGGAATCGGTTTTGTGACTACAGATATAATTGGGGAGTCTGGGCTGTGGATGTCTACCACATTCACAGAATGGATTTTATAGAAATATTCAGTATTATCCTTGAGATGTCCCTCTTTGCCCCAAGAGATCTCCTTACCCTTATCAAGATATTGGTTGGCATCTTTGCCTTTCACAAATCCTATCTTCTCATAAGGGCCACCTCTCTGGTTTGCCCGATAAATAGAATACCCTTTTACCTCCGGTTCGTTAACCGGGGTCCATGTGAGTGGGACTTTTCTTGCCTGTCTGTTTTTAGCCTGTAGCTTCGCAACCGGAGATGGGCGGCCTTTTGTGACTACAGATATAATTGGGGAGTCTGGGCTGTGGGTGTCTACCACATTCACAGAATGGATTTTATAGAAATATTCAGTATTATCCTTGAGATGTCCCTCTTTGCCCCAAGAGCTCTCCTTACCCTTATCAAGATATTGGTTGGCATCTTTGCCTTTCACAAATCCTATCTTCTCATAAGGGCCACCTCTCTGGTTTGCCCGATAAATAGAATACCCTTTTACCTCCGGTTCGTTAACCGGGGTCCATGTGAGTGGGACTTTTCTTAACTGTCTGTTTACTGCCTGGAATTCAAAAATTGGAGATGGATGGCCTTTTGTAGTTACTGTAAAAGGGCCGAAAGGTGTGCCGGTAAGACCTGTTGCACTTACAGCGTCTACTTTATAGTAGTACGTTGCTGCGTCAAGCAGGCCTTTGTCTTCAAATACAATGTTTCGCTTTCCCTCATTTTTAGCCACTGCTACTTGCGTATATGAACCCTTCTCAGTTCTACTCCTTAGAAGCCTGTAGCTTGGGTAAGTCTGAGGGGAATCAGGCAGGATTTCGATAACCGCTTTTCGGATCTCTCCTTTATAGGAAGTGACCTCTGGGGATGGAAGGCTTATAGCAAGCGTGTCGCCCGCTCGGACCCATTCCTGTTTAAGTCGATGTATCATAGACCCGATCAAATGTCTGGCAAAGGCGGAAAGACTTGTAGGCTCTTTGCAGATGGCAGAATCTGTAATACTCCAGATTATGGAACCTGTTTCTACATCGATCATGCGAATGTTAATACCAACAGCAGGAAGCTTAAGGGGGCCCACAGCCCGCATACCGTATTCTGGAACCGTACCGATAATCACCCCTTCCACACCCAGGATCTTGCCGACTCTCATTGCCAGGGTGCTTTGGGTCACACCCTTCAGCCCAAGGGATTGCTCCTCGAGAACCTGTTCCATTTGGCTCCTTTCAACAAGCTGGTATTTATAGCTTTTGAGGATCTCGGTGCCAACCATATCAGCAATACTGGCCCCGATAAGTTCCACAGGGGCACGAAAGGGCATAACAGCTACTTTTCGATATATCTTTTGCCGGGCTCTGGGGCTTACGAATACGCTTCCTCTACTACCTTCTTCGCGTCCGTATTTGGTAGATTCGGAAAGGAAATCCTTTCCTCCAGGCTTAGGGGTAGAGGCACAGGAAGTTAAAATGAGGGCTCCAAGGAAAATAACTAAAAGAATTAGCAGATATTTTCTCGACCTTGAAGAAAACAAGATCCCTTTTTCGAGACCAAGAATTTGTTCTTCGAGATTTCCTAACATGATTTCCCCTTTCCTCCTTTTTTTTTAAAATTATATAAAACCTTGAATTATAAGTCAAGCATTCAAACAAATATGAAATACGCATAGTTTTTAGTTAGTTGCGCGTATTCTGTACCGTGATCAACTTGGTTCAATCAAAGACATCATTAAGCTTTTTCTTAAAGGCCGCGCATTTTTGTGTGCTCAGACACTGAACGTGCTAACAATCCCCAACACATGTATAATGGTGTTTCTGTCAGTTTCCTCTCTCTGGGGAGATGGGAGAGCAAAGGGTAAAAATAGTATTATTCCTTTTTATACCCCGCTGCTTGCGGCGGGGTAGTTTATTAAAGCTAATTTAACAGGGCGAGGAGCGAAGCGACCTGTCTGCCGTGCCTGCCTATGCAGGCACGGCAATCTATACTATTAAGATTACTTCATCCCGCTAAAAGTGGGATGAAGTAATGAAACCTATAAATAGGAGGCATTTGAAAGCAGCGTGGTATCAAACAACAGATTGCCTATACTTCAATTTTTTTTCGGGAAGCATGGAGATGAGGAAAATTGTCAGGAGCGGTATTATTGCCAGAAAGTAAAGAACCACACGGATCGAAAAAATATCCGCAAGCTTTCCTGTCACAGGGGCCATCATTCCTCCAAATCCAAAGGCCAGACCCATCATTAGACTTGAGACCATTGATCTTCCACGTGGAGCCAATTTCTGTGCCATTGCTACTCCTATCGGCATAGTAGCCATAGAAAAAAATCCCGCAAAAAAAGCACTAACATAGACCCAGTTGCCAGGAAGAAATAGAAGCAGGAACAGACTGGGTGTTGCCAGACTATGCGCGCAATAAAAAATAGGTTTATATCCAATTCTATCCGATAGGTGACCGGCAAGAAGCCCGCTCATTGCTCCAGCCACTGTAAAGATAGACACTATTGCTCCGATAGAAATAAGGGAATATCCTTCCTGTGCGTAAAGCACCGGTATAAAGCTCCTGAAAGAAACACCAACAAAGGCTCGCAAAACCATCACAACCCAAAGCAGGATAATCGATTTCCATACTTCTCCCAATACTTCTTTGATTGAATGTAGAAAGCCCAAATCTTTGAGTCCCTCACTCTGGGGTGAGGGGACTATCCTGAACAAAAAAATCATCACTGCCAGGCCAAAGATCATTGTGAATGGGGATATTTTTAGGCCGTAGGAACCAACCAGATAGGTGATAAATAGCGGACCCACTCCAAAGGCAAATGTCCCACCCACATTGAAAATTGACATGGAAAAGCCAAAATTCCTACCCGAGTAAGAGGAAATCATACCTGCAACCGAAGGATGAAACATGGATGAACCAATGGATCCCAGGGATATAAAGAGAAGCAGCACCAAAAAAGAGGGGGCTATTCCCACAAGAGGAATGAAGACGATGGCCAGAAGTGGACCACCCAGCACAAAGAAACGCGTTCGGTAGTGGTCGGCAAGGTATCCCACAGAAGGTTGTATAATAAAAGCGAGAAAACGGCTTATTCCTACAATGAGACCCACCTGTGCCAGGGTAAGAGCAAACTTCTCGACAAATACAGGAAGGAGAGGATTGATAAAAGAAGAGTAAAAATCACCAATAAAATGAACGAGCGTCAATCCAAATATTACTTTTATATCAGTAGTTTTTTGATCTTCCATTATATTAACAAATAAAAAACCACCCTCTGGTGGCTTTTTATATTTCAATTTCCTAAGGATAAGTTTGGGAGGCTCCTATCAACGGCAGAGCCGCGGCTTTAGCCTTAGGGTATGATTAGGTCATGCCAGGGCCCTGGTAACTATCTCTGCCACATCCAAAACCTCTAATTTATCGTCCAGCTCTTCTATTTTAACAGCATCGTCCAGCATTTTGGCGCATTGTGGACAGGCAACTGCTATAATCTGTGCACCAGTATCAAGTGCTTGCCTGACCCTGATTCGATTGGGACTGTCTTCACCTCCACCAAGGATATCAGTAAAGAAATTTCCTCCTCCACCTCCACAGCAGAAGGCATTTTCCCTGTTTTGATCCATCTCAATCAGCTCGATTCCGGGAATAGATTCCAGAATTGTTCTTGGGGCTTCGTATTCCCCATTATGTCTTCCTAAGTAACATGGGTCGTGATAGGTTACAACAGCCTTATATTCTTTTAATGGTATCTTTTTGGACTGGATTAAGGGTGCAAGTATTTGGGTATAATGATATATTTCAATCTCTCCATCAAGGCCTGGATAATCCTTTTTAAATGCATTAAAGGCATGGGGATCGAGGGTGATAATCTTTTTGATACTAAGCTCCTTAAATAAGGCGGTATTCTGTTCTGACAGATACTGAAATAATCCCATTTCACCAAGGCTTCTCACCTCATTTCCGTCACAAATTTCCCTGTTACCCAGAATTCCGATAGAGAGTCCAGCCTTAACAAGCATGTTTCCCACTGCCCTGGAAATCTTTTTAGCCCGTTCATCATATGAGCCGACACAGCCAATATAGAAGAGATAGTCTTGGCCATCATATATTTGAATAGCTGTACCATCTGCCCATTTTCCCCTCTCCTCGGCTGGCTCTTTGTAGGGATTACCGCTGATGTTGATGTTTTTCAGGTAATCCCTGACAGGCGGAGGTATGATCCCTTTGTTTACCATTTCTTCCTTGGCCGCAATGAAAATATTAACCAGATCATCACTGAATGTAAATACGCAATGTTCGACACAGTTGGCGCATGTGGCGCAGGAGAAAAGGATTTCCTGAAGGTGCTCGCTGTTTTTTATCTCACCATTGAGCCATGCCCGTATTAACCACATCCTGCCCCCAGGGGAGTATGTCTCAAAGGAAAACTTCCGGTACGATGGGCAGTTAAAATCGGCATAATCACTGGTAAATTTGCAATAACCACACCGAAAGCATCTATGTACTATTTCTTCATATTTCATCTAATTGACCTCCCAGTTTCCAGGATTCATAATTCTATTCGGGTCTAAGTTGTCTTTTATCATCTTCATAAGATTACGTGTGTTTGGATCCATTCGCTCAATTGCCAGATGCTGTTCATCTACGGTTGGCTTCCAGTAAACCCCACCAATTTTTAGGACATAATTACTAATCTCTTTGAGGGCCTTTCTTGTCCTATCCATCATGTCGGAATCTGCCCTGTTAAAGGTAAAGGCAAAGCCAAACATCATACAGTGACCCCTGCCTATTATCCTTACCATGCCTGAGTATGCAAGATCATACTTACCGGAAAGCTCAACCAGTTTTCGTGAGCACTCTGGATATTTTTCTACCATAATAATAGGGCCGGAATATTCAAAGCCACCGCCCTTTTTTACGTCTGCAAGTCTGCTGGCGCTTCTCTGGGGCATTTCCAGGAGTGTTGGCTTCATTAGCGGAGGAACTGACATAAAACCCCCATCTTTACTCTTGATAAATCGCTCCAGGGCCTTCCAGAGCATTTTTCTCTTAAACTCTATCTCCTCGTCCGTATCTCCGGTTATATAGTAGCTAACATGGTGGTTATCTTTAAACATCATTGGCAATGGCTGTGTGAAAATAAGGACATCTTCCGCCATTTCCGTATGAGTAATTTCAAATATCATATCCGGAACAAGATTTTCATTATCTGTGATAAATATATCCACGTCTCTCATTTTCTTTTTGGGATAAAGCCTCAGTGCCAGTTTAGTGATAATACCAGTTGCCCCAAACCAACCCAGAAATAGTCCGGACAAATCCGGAAGTGGCGCTCCTTTTGAAAACCAATCTGAAGACATGGAAGATGAACCAATATGACAGATCTCTCCGGATGGCAGTACAACCTCTAAACCGCTAACCATATCGGAATTAAAGCCATATTGTTGCGCAAGCCTGCCCTGGCCGTGTATCATTACATTTGCCGCTATTGTCGCTGCTGGAGGCGCATCAGGGAGACTGTGTCTCAGCCTTGGATAATTTTTCTCTAAGTATGCCTTTAAAAATCCCTGCGAAGTACCACCTTCAACAATTGCATATCGCGCCCTTTCGTTTACCTCAACGATCTTGTTCATCCTTTTCATATCAATTACTATTCCCCCTTTAAGGGGAATTACAAGCCCTGTCAGGGCAAGACCGGCGCCCATAGGCACAATAGGTATTTTTTCTTTATTTGCCAGTTTGACTATCTTTTGAATTTCCCCTGTTGTTTTTGGCAGAACCACATAGTCTGGTTTATGGTCTGGCATGAGACCTGGATCCCGTGCATAGAAATAGGCCTCCTCTTTCTTATCGGAGACATAGTTTTCCCCCACTATCGTGGCAAGTGTGCGGCCAATATCACTCATAATATTATACCTCCACTTCCGGTTTTTCGCCTATAGCCATTCTGCATAGGTCAATTATGTGAGCTGGTTTAATACCTCTTTTTGCCACTTTTTCTGAGAGGGTATTTTGACATGCCGGGCAATTAAAAAAACAGTATTCAGCGCCATTATCAACCATATCATCTATATTCCGTGTCTGCACATCATGGCGCAGGTCATAACCCGAAAGCATACCAAACATATCTCCACAGCAAAGGGCATTTTCGTTTTGATATTTCCTGTCAACAAGTTCAGCGCCTATTAACTGCATAATATCGGCTACAAAATGATGTTTGTCAGAGGAAAGCCGAGATGAGCATGGCCTCTGATAGGCCACTTTAATATTCAATGGCCTTATTTCATTACTTAATTCTTTTAATCTGTTGTATAAATATTCAAAGTAATGAATGGGCTTGAAGGGGACCTCCATACCATATGCTGGAGCAAGTGAGGCGAATGCGCCATAACACTCATCATGCATACATACAACCTCTTCAACGTCCAGTTTCCTGAAATTATCTAATACCTTAGGGAGCCTTCCCTTTATTATCAAGGTATTGGCAAAATGGATGTAGACAACATTACAGAAGAATTCTTGACCAAAAACATAAGAGGGCATAACATCATCAAAAAGCCTACCCTGAACTAATTGCAAGAATTCAGGCATGAAACCGAAAGACAGGATCTTTTTCTTAATGTCTCCTACCTTAAATTTTCCTCGAGGCTCTCCTATATTGATCCACTGTTTTGTAATGGCCCTGGGTGCAGTAAGCATACCCTTTTCCTGCCTCCTTTCAGTAATCAGGTAGAAGGGATGATTTCCCCTTTTGCAATATTCTTCGCAGCCATAACATGTAACACAATCGTGTAGGACAAAAGAGTCCTTTCCTTCACTTATCTTCAAAATTTCTTCTTTCGCCTTATCTTTATCCAGATCTATATACTGACACTTGACGAGGCAGTCTACTGTTGGACAGTTTTTACAGAGGTTTGTATCGAATTGTAGCTTATACATATTTCCCCCTTTTTGCTCTTTCCGGCAGTTTTTTCTTATTATGCTTATGGCATTTAATGCTGTTTATGCACCTTTATATGGTATCCATTTATATGTCAAGATTTTGAGCCTGATATGTGAGAATTAAGCTAATCAGATTCTAATATGATTACATGGACCTCCCTAAGGCGGTGTGGGTATTAGATAATAAATGTATCTCCTTGATTTTAAGCCTAACGTTATCTAGAAATTCAAAAAGGAAGGGTAATATTTTAGGAATTTACTATTTGACATATTGTAAACGGTAGCATACAAATTTGAGAAATTTAAAGGCAATAAATAATTCAGATTTATGCATTCAGCCACAAAGACCCAAAGACCCGAAGAGGAGATGAATATAAATTGAATAACGGAGTTTTTTCATTGATTTCAATGTGACACGCATTAATGCGCCTGAGGTGCACTAAAAGGACTATTATAAAGAAGAATTGTATAACCTTGGTGCCCCTGGCCCAGACCTGACATGCAATGCCTACCTATATTATATGATATAAATAGATCTTATATAAGTTGCAATATATGCTAAGGTGCTCGCGCCAGGGCAGGCTTTGTGGCAAGATACTTAAGTAATTACAGATTTTTTAGAAATAGAGACAAGAAGTAATATGAAAATGCAGAAGAGGCGGCAACAATTATGACCAAAAAGAGACTGTTCTTTGATAAAGCAGCGCTGGGGGCTGGCTGAGGCGCTAAAATAGGTCCGGGTGACCTAAATGAAGCTCTTCGGGGATTAGAACCAATATTTGACCCTAATGTTATTTTAGGAGCAGAAAAACTCGACGATGCCGGAGTTTACAAAATCTCTGAAGAACTGGCGTTGGTTCAAACACTTGATTATTTCACTCCTATTGTAAGAGATCCCTATATATTTGGGCAAATTGCTGCAGCTAATGCCTTAAGTGATGTCTATGCCATGGGGGGAAGGCCGATTACTGCTATGAATATAATAAGTTTTCCTGCTGCTTCCATGGATTTATCTATTCTGGGTGATATTTTAAGAGGAGGAATGGATAAACTTAAAGAAGCCGGAGTACCGCTGTTGGGTGGACATAGTCTCATTGATAAGACCGAGGTAAAATATGGCCTTGCTGTCACTGGAGTGGTGCATCCTAAAAAAATATTGACAAATGCAAATGTTAAAGCAGGGGATAAGTTGATACTCACTAAGCCTATTGGCACTGGTATCCTTAGCAACTGTTTTAAAAGAGAGATGTTGGACAGTAAAACAGAAGAAGAAATCATTCGGGCCATGGCAACATTAAATAACAAATCCTCTGAAGTCGCACTGACAGTGGGTGTGCATGCCTGTACAGATATAACCGGATTTGGGCTTGTAGGGCATCTTGCAGAAATGATCGAAGCAGGAAATGTTGGTATAGAAATTGATTACGATTCAGTTCCATTATTCTCAAGGACAGAAGAATTTGCAAAGATGGGAATTGCTCCTCCTGGAAGTCAGCGAAACAGAAAATTCCGTGAGATCGTGTTAGAAGTCATATCAGATTTACCAGAATGGAAGCGGTCGATTCTCTTTGATGCGCAAACCTCTGGAGGCCTGGTATGCTCCGTGAATCCGCAAAAGGCTGAGATATTATTAAAAAAGCTTCATCAAGAAGGAATAAAGAAAGCAGCTATTATTGGAGAGGTAGTAAAGGATCCTAAGGGGAAAATTTTAGTGGGATAAGGAATAAATTGATAGAGATAACGATACCAGGAAGGGGTAACTACACTATTAAGAATTTAGTCTTAGACCTCAATGGAACCATTGCCTTAGATGGAAAAATGATACAAGGTGTAAAAGAAAAGGTGGCCATGTTGAGCCAGAAGTTGGATGTCTTTTTGGTAACTGCTGATACGAATAAAAATGCAGGCCTATTGGCAAGAGATTTACCTATTACACTATATAAGATAAAAGAAGCCGAAGAAAATGACCAGAAGCTCAGAACGGTTTTAAAAAAAGGAAAGAATAACACTGTTAGTATAGGAAATGGCTGCAATGATGTTTCAATGCTCAAAGAATCTGTTATTGGAATCTGTGTAGTAGGAGGGGAGGGCGTATCGGCAGAGGCGATGATGGCCTCTGATCTGGTAGTTCCTACTATTAATGATGCTCTTGACCTTTTATTAAAACCACATAGGTTAAGGGCAACACTGAGAAGATAGTCTAAAAAATTGGTAACTACTCAGCCACTAAGGCACAAAGACCCAAAGACCTGCCCTACTGACGGTAGGCGGGGAAGATGAATATAAATTGAATAACGGAGTTTTCTCATTAATGAGCCTTAGGCTCATTAAAAAGGCTATTATAAAAAATAATTCTATAATCTTGGTGCCTTGGTGCCTTTGTGGCAAGATACCTTTGTAATTACAACAACTGTTCGGTTGGTTACATTGGCTGTGCTGGGTAAAAGAAAAATCTATAAAACTATTGGTTCAAAATGATTTATCTTGATTATAATGCGACAACACCCATAGCTAAGGAAGTAGCTGAAGCAATGATGCCCTATATCTTAAAGGATTTTGGGAACCCAAGCAGTGCCCACCCTATGGGAAGAAGTGCAAAGGAGGCCCTGGAGAAGGCCCGGGGCCAGATATCCAGAATGTTGGGGTGTGATAGCAATGAGATTATTTTTACGAGCGGTGGAACTGAATCGAACAATATGGTTTTAAATAGTGTGGCATGGAGTTTGCGGAAAAAAGGTGGCCACATAATTACGACAAAAATTGAGCATCCCGCTATAATTAATACAGCTAACTTCCTCATGGAAGGTGGCTGTGATGTAACATTCCTTCCTGTAGATAGATATGGTTCCCTCGATCCAGATGAGGTGAAAAAGGCTGTACGGCCCGACACCATCCTCATAACAGTCATGCATGCAAACAATGAAACAGGCACAATCCAGCCTCTCACTGAGATTAGCTCTATTGCCAGAGAACATGGAGTCCTTTTTCATACAGATGCAGCTCAATCTGTTGGTAAAATAGAAACTAAGGTACATGATATCGGCGTTGATTTTTTAACCATTGCCGGCCATAAGATCTATGCCCCTAAAGGTGTGGGTGCACTTTATATCAGAAATGGGGTAGAGATTGAGCCATTTATCCATGGTGGCGGCCAGGAGATGGGATTGCGGTCTGGCACAGAAAATGTGATTCTTAATGTAGGTTTGGGCAAGGCATGCGAACTGGTCATGGATAATCTCTATGATGATATGTCACGTTTAAGGAGGCTGAGGGATAGTTTGTATAATCAGATACGGTCAGATATTCCGAAGGTTGTATTGAACGGTCATCCCGAGCATAGGCTCCCCAATACCCTATACCTATCCTTTCCGGGAATGATTGGAGAAGAGATTCTTAAGGAGACTCCTGAACTGTGTGCCTCTACAGGGTCTGCCTGTCATGATCAGTCTGTAAAATTATCTCATGTGCTTGAGGCCATGGATGTCAAAGAAGAGGTGGGAATGGGAGCGATTAGATTGAGCCTTGGGAGACCCACTACCGAGGCTGAAGTTGATCAGGCAGCCCAATGGATTATTCAAGCGGTAAAGGAAAGATAGATTTAGGGATTTAGGGATTGTGAAATGAAAAAAAGGCATGAATCGCTTAGCGAGAGTGTAACGAAATTCGTAAAAGGCTTACGATTATTGGGTTAGATAACTTTAGGCACTTTAGCTCACTTTAGACACTTTATCAGAGATCAAGGAGGCTCTATGGATTTATTTAGCTCATTAATTAATATTGTAGGGGAGGAGAGAGTATCAAATAGTCAGGAGGAGCTTTTTATCTATTCTCGAGATTCAGGTGCACAAGCTCCCCGAAAGGTAGACTATGTGGTCATGCCCAAAACGGTTGATGAAGTGCAAAAGGTAGTAGTCTTAGCCAATAAGGAAAAGATTCCTATTACCCCGCTCGGTGGGGGTTTTACGCTGTCGGCTCTGGTTGTGCCTAATAAAGCTGGGATAGTTCTGGATATGAAAAGAATGGACAAAATTATCGAAGTAAATGACATAGGCAGATATGCTGTGCTTGAAGCAGGGGTATCACAGGCTGCACTAAAGACGTATCTTGAGAAAAATTACCCTACTCTTCAACACTCTACCCCAGAGGCACCTCCCTCTGTTACAGTTGTGGGAAATGCCCTTATTCAGGGGCATGGTCATATATCACCACGATACGGGGTTAACTCAGATATGATAAATGGGATGGAGGTAGTGCTCCCAACAGGTGAAATATGCAAGATAGGATCGCGCTCTGTTAGCCCATATTGGTTTACAAGAGGGCCACTGCCAGATTTATCAGGGCTGTTTATTGGGTGGTTTGGAACAACTGGCGTTGTGACAAAGCTTTCTATAAAGCTCTATCCCAAACCACCATACAGGGAGGTAATGGCCTTTTCCACAGATGATATAGATTCAATAACAGATGCCATTCATGATGTTATGCATCTCGATTTATTAGAGGATTTCTTTCTTATCAGCCAGGAGAAGCCAGATTGGATGAATCATGTCTTTTTTGTCATCATTGTATCCGCCCATGCTAAAGAGGAACTTGAGCTTAAAAAAGATATGTATAAAAAATTATTTCGGGTCTTTAAAGGAGGAGACACTGTAGAATTTGTGGAAGAACTTCATCCAGCACTTGAAAAAAGGTTCCTGGATGTGCCACCTCTGGCTGCCCTGGCAGCAGACTTTAGAAAGGGCGGGGGCTTTGAATATACCGGTGCAATATTGCCGATAGATAAGGTTCCGGAGGCATGGAGAAAGGGAATAGAGATTGCGCATAAATATGGCATGATAGTTTCCTATGTGCACCAGGTCCTAATGGGTAACAGCATTATGTTCGGGTTTAATTATTCCTTTAACAGAGCTGATGAGGAGGATGTGGAAAAAACCAGAAAGGCCCTTGATGAGTCAAACAGGCTGGCCTTTGAATTAGGAGGGATAGTTTGGAAGGGTGAGGTTGGAGCACAAAAATTAGCAATGGAGAGAATGGACCCAAATACCGCGGAACTAATAAAGAAGGTTAAGGGGCTTTTAGACCCAAATGGTATTATGAATCCAGGAAACTGGGAGAAATAATATAGAAAATCTTTACGTCATTTTTGTATGTTGACTTTGATAACCGTTATGGTAGAGATATTAAACGACAAGGTTTTAAGTGTGTTCAATTATAAATGGTAAGGTAAGTTCTTAGTTTATTAACATTTAAAAGGAGGGTTTATTATGAAAAAGGTATTGTGGATATTCATTGTTTTATTGGGTTTTTTCACTCTCTTTGTTATTTATCCATTATCCTCTGATGCAAGGCCAATTAAAGTAGGTATTATAGACTGCTATAGTGGTCCGGCGAGCACCTACACAAACGATGTTAGAGATGCGTTTAAACTGGCAGTGGATAAAATTAATGCAAAAGGAGGTGTCCTTGGGCGAAAGATTGAGTTCACAACGCGAGATAGCAAATTTAAGGTAGACATAGGACTCAGCGCTGCAAAAGAGCTGATCATGAGGGAGAATGTAGATATCCTCATGGGGACAATTAATAGCGCCCTTGCATTGGCAATTTCAGATTTGTGCAAGAAAGAGAAGCTCCCATTTTTTGACACTTTCTCAAAGAGCGCCAAGATTACAGGCGCTAAAGGACATCGATATGTGTTTTCTATGACTGAAAATACAGCATTAGCTGGAAAGGCGGGAGCCGTTGGTCTGGCAAAGCGGCCATATGTAAAATACTGGATAGCCGGAGATGACTATGAATATGGACATGCCATTGCTGAAGGGGTGTGGAACAATCTCAAACAATTGAAACCAGAGGTAAAACTAATGGGGCAATCGTGGTGGAAAGTAGGAGAGCCCGATTTTACACCCTATATCACTGCAATTCTATCAGCTAAACCGGATGCAGTTATAATTGCTACAGGTGGCAGGGACTGCGTGCCTTTTTTAAAGGCAGCACACGCCACAGGTTTTAACAAGCGCATGCCATTTTTTATGCACACGGCCACTGAGTTATCCACTTTAATGCCATTAGGTCTTAATGCACCAGAAGGTGTGATTGGGACATCCAACTATCATTTTTTCTATCCAGATACTCCCGAGAACAAGTCATTTGTTAAAGAGTTCAAAAACGTCTACGGGAGGGTTCCAAAAGTTGGGGCACTTTATGGTTATATAACTGCCAATTTTATTATAAAGGGTTATGAAAAGGCTGGCAAGGTCAACACTGAAAAATTAATTGATGCCATTGAGGGCATGACCGTAGATAGCCCGGTAGGTAACCTAACTTTAAGGGCCTATGATCATCAGGTTATGTTTCCCATGTATATGGGAGTTACCGATAAGGTGCCAGGTTATGATTTCCTTATGGTCAAGGATTTAGTTACCTTACCAGGAAAAGATGTAATGCCAACTATAGCAGAGATCAAGAAGGCGCGTGGAAAATAACGCTTAGCTGATAAATGCCAGGACATCGTTTACATGAAAATGTGCCAAGACATCGTTTACAGCTTTTAGGGGAAGCAGGAATTGAAACCTGCTTCCTGATGTTAAATTAACGTAATTTATAATCAAACTCATCAA
>Ga0315547_1000791_pt1 | contig 28220 bp, 25 predicted proteins | sample SalMarSW160240MG_2_FD_202542 | JGI IMG/M metagenome (GOLD analysis project Ga0315547, IMG submission 202542) | Salt marsh sediment microbial communities from the Plum Island Ecosystem LTER, Massachusetts, United States - Salt Marsh Sediment SW1601-240 ...
CTCCAGGAATTCCCATATCTCAGCTGATGGAACGGTTTTCAATCCATTGGCAATCATCCCGCCAGGGTCGGAAACTGCTATTCCCACACGCTTCCGTCCATAATCAATACCAAGCATTCTGCCCTGAACCATTCTTCATTTATTTAAAAAGATGATTTCGAATAATCCATTGCTGCCATTCTTACATAGGAGTTATACCTCCAGCGTGCATTTTCTTCAGCTGATTTAAACAAAGCTGCAGCTTCACCGGGGAACGACTTTTTCAGGGAAGTATACCTCACTTCCGAATTCAGAAAATCCTGGAATGTAGACCAATCCGGTTCTTTTGAATCGAGGGTAAATGGATTTTTACCTTCTGTTTCAAGCATTGGATTAAAGCGGTAGAGGTGCCAGTACCCGGCTTGGACGGCAAATCTTTCCTCATCCTGAGATTTGTTCATCCCTCTTCTCAAACCATGATTAATACAGGGTGAGTAGGCAATAATGAGAGAGGGCCCGGCATAGGCTTCTGCCTCTTTTATGGCTTTAAAGTACTGTGATTGGCTGGCACCCATAGCTACCTGTGCGACATAGACATAACCATATGTCATAGCCATGGCTCCAAGGTCTTTCTTGCGGATCCTTTTACCGGCAGCAGCAAACTTGGCAACAGCACCAACCGGTGTAGCTTTTGACGACTGTCCTCCGGTATTTGAATAGACTTCCGTATCCAGTACCAGCATGTTTATATCGTCACTGGAAGCAATCACATGGTCAAGTCCTCCGTAACCGATATCATAGGCCCACCCATCTCCACCGATCACCCAGACTGATTTCTTAATAAAGTATTGTTCGAGAGCCAGCAATTCTTTTGCTACTGGATCTTTCTCTTTTTTCAACAAGGGAATAACCTTTGCCGATGCATCTTTAGATCCCTCTGCATCGTCCTTTGCTTCGATCCACTCTTTGCAGGCTTCAATGGTAGCTTTCGAGAACTTATCGTTCATGTTTTCCTGCATGATTCGGGCGATTCTGGCTCTCAGTTTAGAAACGCCCAGTGCCATACCATAGCCATACTCAGCATTGTCTTCGAAAAGTGAATTTGCCCAGGCAGGACCTTTGCCATTCCTGTTGGTACAATAGGGAGTAGCAGGAGCTGTTCCGCCATAAATGGATGAGCATCCCGTAGCATTGGCGATCATCATCCTGTCGCCAAACAACTGAGTGATCACCTTAATATAGGGTGTTTCACCACATCCGGCACAGGCTCCTGAGAACTCAAACAAAGGCTGAGAGAACTGACTGTTTTTGACCGTCTTGTCCTTTGGTACCACGGTATCTTTATACCCGATGACATTGTGCATGTGGTTCCACCTTTCCGCCTCATCCATCTGTGTACCGAGCAATTTCATGACGAGGGATTTCTCTTTCGATGGACAAACATCTGCGCAGTTGCCACAACCGGTGCAATCGAGCACACTCACCTGGATCCTGAAGTGATATCCTTTCAGTTGGGCTTTCCCTTCAAGGGTAGTCGTTCCTTCGGGCAGGTTTGCCACCTCGTCGTCTGTAAGGAGGAATGGGCGGATGGCGGCATGGGGACAAACAAATGCACACTGATTACACTGGGTGCAATTCTCAGGTTGCCATTCCGGTACATGTACGGCAACGCCTCTTTTTTCATATTGTGTTGTCCCTGGAGGGAAAGAACCGTCTTCCCTGCCAAGAAACGCACTCACCGGCAGATCATCACCACGGAGACTGTTTATCGGTTCGAAAATTTTCTTTATAAAATCGGGCAGGTCCCGGGTATCTTCTTCCTTGGTAATCGTTACTTTCTTCCACTCATCCGGGATCTTGACTTCGATCACTTCACCACCCTTGTCCACTGCCTCATGGTTCATGCGAACAATCTCTTCACCTTTGGCACCATAGGTTTTGACAATTGCCTTCTTCATCTCATCCACGGCGAGCGAATAGGGGATGACCTCTGACACTTTGAAGAAGGCCGACTGCATGATGGTGTTGGTTCTTCCTCCAAGTCCGATCTTTTCTGCAATTTCGGTTGCATTGATCATATAAAATTTTATATCGTTTTCCGCCATGAACTTTTTCATGTGGTCGGGGATCCGTCTTTTGGTCTCTTTCTCATCCCATATGCTGTTCAGGAGAAATGTTCCCCCTTTTTTCAACCCTTTCAACATATCGTATTTTGTAAGATACGATGGCACATGGCATGCCACGAAACTGGGTGTATTAACCAGATAGGTTGAACGTATGGGGTGATCACCGAAACGTAAGTGGGAAGTGGTAATACCACCTGATTTTTTCGAATCATACGCAAAGTAGGCCTGTGCATACTTATCGGTACTATCTCCGATGATCTTGATGGAGTTTTTGTTGGCTCCCACAGTACCATCTGCACCGAGGCCATAAAATTTAGCTTCAAAACTCCCTTTGGGGCTAACGCTGACTTCCGGGCCCAGAGGCAGGGAAAGAAAAGTAACATCATCTTCTATTCCCACGGTAAATCCGGTTTTGGGTTTCTCGAGTTTCAGGTTGTCATACACGGAGATGATCTGTGCCGGAGTGGTATCCTTCGAGCTCAATCCGTACCGTCCGCCAACAATGAGTGGCCGCTCTGATTTTTCAAAATAGATCTCCCTGATATCAAGATAGAGGGGTTCTCCAAGAGCACCGGGTTCTTTGGCACGATCGAGTACGGCAATTCGTTTGACCGATTTGGGCATGGCCTTAAAGAAGTACTTTTCAGAGAAGGGTCGGTAAAGATGGGGCACTACCAGTCCAACTTTCTCTCCTTTCGCATTCAGGTAATCAACCACCTCCATGATGGTTTCTGTCACAGATCCCATGGCCACTACAACGTTTTCGGCATTGGGGTCACCATAATAACGGAACGGATGGTATTCCCTGCCTGTCAGCTTCTTGATCTCATTCATGTACTGTTCGACGACATCATCAACCGGCTCATAGAACCTGTTGATCGCCTCTTTTGCCTGGAAGAAAATGTCCGGGTTCTGAGCAGTTCCCCGTGTAACCGGATGCTCCGGATTCAGGGCCGAATCCCTGAATTTCTGCAGCGCTTCATAATCAATCAGCGGGGCAAAATCTTCATTGGTAAAAGCATCTACCTTTTGCACTTCATGAGAGGACCTGAATCCATCAAAAAAATGAAGAAAGGGGATCCTGGTCTTGATGGCACTGAGGTGTGCAACCCCGGCAAGGTCCATAATCTCCTGAATGCTGCCACTGGAAAGCAGGGCAAACCCCGTTTGACGGGTGGCATACACGTCACTATGATCTCCAAAAATGGAAAGAGCATGGGCTGCCACACTTCTTGCACTCACGTGAAAAACACCCGGCAAAAGTTCAGCCGCAATTTTATACATGTTCGGGATCATGAGCAGTAAACCCTGTGAAGCCGTATAGGTTGAGGTCAATGCACCCGATTGAAGTGAGCCATGAACGGCTCCGGAGGCTCCGCCTTCCGATTGCATCTCAACCACCTTTACTTCTTCTCCGAAAATGTTTTTTCTCCCATGAGCTGCCCACTCATCAATATTTTCAGCCATATTGGAGGAGGGTGTAATGGGATATATTGCTGCGACCTCACTGAACATATAAGCAATATAAGATGCTGCATAGTTCCCATCACAGGTAACAAAATTCTTTTTCTTAGCCATTTTTATCTCTTTAAGTATTTAAATAACAAACATTTATTTTTTCGTCCAGAACCTATAAAATTAATACAAATTGTTTGGATATGGAATTTCATAAACCTGATTTATAACACAATTTTTCAATTCATTATTAAATTGCATTCACCCAAGCTTCCGGGCAACCGGGTTTGGAACGATACAAACCGGCTAAATGGCTCGCAGTGTTCAGGAAATTGGAGTAAAAGTAATTGGAAGAAAAGGGATAATCTATGAAATTTGTCAGCTTATCGTAAAAGGTTCTTAATCGCTGTTCATGGAGATCAGGAACTCCTCATTCGATTCGGTTTGCATTAACCTGTCACGCAAAAATTCCATGGCTTCAACCGCATTCATATCGGTCAGGTAATTCCGCAAAATCCAGATCTTATTCAGGATGTTTTTATCCAGAAGAAGATCTTCACGCCGTGTGCTTGATGCGGGTATATCGATGGAGGGGAAGATCCGTTTATTTGAAAGTTTACGGTCAAGCTGAAGCTCCATGTTACCGGTCCCCTTAAACTCCTCGAAAATCACATCATCCATCTTTGAGCCGGTCTCGGTCAGTGCTGTAGAGATGATGGTCAGTGAACCGCCATCCTCAATATTCCTGGCAGCACCAAAAAACCGTTTGGGTTTGTGGAGGGCATTGGAATCCACTCCTCCCGATAACACCTTACCGGATGCAGGGGAGATGGTATTAAAAGCACGAGCCAAACGGGTGATCGAATCGAGTAAAATAACCACATCATGCCCGCATTCAACCAACCTTTTCGCCTTTTCCAAAACAATGTTTGCTACCCGGACATGCCGTTCAGCCGGTTCATCAAAGGTCGATGCAATGACTTCACCGTTAACATTGCGTTGCATATCGGTAACCTCCTCCGGCCGTTCATCAATCAGGAGGATCATCAAATAGACCTCCGGCTGATACTTGGCAATAGCATTCGCCACCTCCTGCAGGAGAATGGTCTTCCCTGTTTTTGGCTGGGCAACGATCAGTCCCCGCTGCCCTTTGCCAAGCGGGGTAAACATATCAATCACCCTCACCGAAAGACTGCCTTCGCCGGGTTGGGTAAGCGTAAACTTTTCATCCGGGAAAAGGGGCGTCAGGTAATCAAAGGGTACCCTGTCCCTGATATAGTCCGGATACCTGCCATTGATCTCCTCCACCTTGATCAACGGGAAATATTTTTCTCCATCCTTGGGTGGCCGGATGGATCCTTTGACCGAATCTCCGGTTTTCAAACCGAACAGTTTGATCTGGGATTGAGAAACGTAAATATCATCGGGAGAGTTGAGGTAATTGAAATCGGCCGAGCGCAGGAAACCATACCCGTCCGGCATGATCTCAAGAACACCCGAACTGACAATTATCCCATCAAAATCATAACTCTTTTCCCGTTTCTCGGGTTTCTTACCCGACTCATCTTCCCGGGGCTTTTTTTCAGGCACCTCCCGCTTTTGCTCTTTCGCCTGGGGGGCTATATATTCTTCAGATGGAATGACCCTGGATTCAGCCACATCATCCTGTTCCCTGTCGATTGTGTGATCAGGAACATGCTCATCCACAATGTCTGAGCTGAAAAGTTTTACCGGTTTGCGCTCTCTCCTGGCCTGTGATTTTTCACGTTTGGCTTTTCCCGATTCCCTTTTTGATTTCTCTGCCTGGGGTTTCCTCTCTTTCGAAGGCCTCTTCTCCCCTGGTTTGGATTCGGTTGCTGATATGGCCTGCTGATCCAGGATCTTATAGATCAGATCCTGTTTCCGAAGGGACTCTACTCTTTTGATCTTCAATTCTTTTGCTATTTCACGAAGATCCTGTAAGAGCTTTTTGTTCAATTCAAGAATGTCATACATAAAATTAAATTGGAAGTGTTTGTGTGGGTCAATTCTCTTCTACTAATAATAAGGATATACTGATTTATTAATCCACCGGGAATAATAATATTGCTCTAATAAAACGGGTATAAGGAAATGACCAAATAGAAATTTGAAATGGAAATTATATGCAATATTACAGAAATCCTGAATACTGACAAAGAAAATCATAAAAAAAACAGATTTTATCTCCCGGAAAGGGTGATTGTTACACCTGAATTGATCCATGTATGGAGCGATGTAATGACAAGAGATAAATATCTACTTGTTTATCAGTAATTTAAAATAATTATTAAACTCTAATTTTTCCCATTTTTTTCTGATATTCTTCGAAACCTTTTATTTTAGTTAAACGTATAAGTCGTAGTCCTAAACCCTACCCTTGCATGAGGCAACTTAAGATCATCAAACAGGTTACCAACCGGGAAACCCCTTCCCTTGATAAATACCTTCATGAAATCGGCAAGGTGGAATTGCTTACTGCAGAGGAAGAGGTGGAACTGGCGAGAAGGATACATAAAGGTGATTTGAAAGCATTGAATCGTCTTGTTAAAGCGAATCTGCGTTTTGTTGTTTCCGTTTCAAAACAGTATCAAAACCAGGGGTTGAGCCTGCCGGATCTGATCAATGAAGGGAATCTTGGACTGATCAAAGCAGCTCAGCGTTTTGATGAAACCCGGGGGTTCAAATTCATTTCCTATGCCGTATGGTGGATCAGGCAATCGATTTTACAGGCTCTGGCCGAACAAGCCAGAATCGTGCGATTACCATTAAACAAGATTGGTTCGATAAACAAGATCAATAAAACGCTTGCTGAACTGGAACAACGATTTGAAAGGGAACCCACCAATGGTGAAATTGCTCATGTGCTTGAGCTTGCTCCCAGCGACGTGAAAGACGCCATTAAGAGTGCCGGACGGCATGTATCAATGGATGCACCGCTGGGACAGGATGAAGAGGGGGATATGTATGACGTGCTGCTTAGCCTGGATGCACCCAGTCCGGACAAAGAGCTGTTAACAGACTCGCTCAGAAAAGAGATTGAAAGAGCATTGAATACCCTGACTAACAGGGAGGCAAATATCGTGCGCCTCTATTTTGGACTGAATGGGAAGCATCCGCACACACTGGAAGAGATTGGTGAAGAATTCAACCTGACCCGCGAACGGGTAAGACAAATCAAAGAGAAAGCCATTAAACGGCTGAAACATGTGACACGCTGTAAAATACTGAAAACTTATCTTGGCTGAAAAAGTCCGCGACCCGGATTGATTTTTATACCGTTAGAAAATAAAGAGAGAATTTCGTTTTTCTCTTTATTTTTTTTATCGCTATTTTTACGGAAACAAGAATCCATATATTCCTCTTCTTTATGAGCCATCTGATTGCACCCTCTGTCCTTACGGCAGATTTTCTGAATCTTGCCGGAGAAATTGATATGATCAATCAAAGCGATGCCGACTGGATCCACCTGGATATCATGGATGGTGCCTTTGTGCCGAATATCACCTTCGGTTTCCACATCATCAAACAGATAAAAAAAGTGGCAAAAAAGCCGTTGGATGTTCATCTGATGATCATGGATCCGGACCGTTATCTGGAATCGTTTCACGAAGCAGGAGCAGATATCCTCACCATTCATTACGAAACCTGCAATCACCTGCACCGTACGGTCCAGACAATTAAATCACTCGGCATGGATGCCGGTGTAGCCATCAATCCTCATACTCCGGTGCATCTCCTCGAAACAATCCTTCCCGATCTGGATATGGTATTGAACATGACGGTAAACCCGGGATTTGGAGCACAGTCGTTCATTGAATCGAGCTACCGGAAGATCAGAAAGCTTAAAGAGCTGATCCGGAAGACAGAATCCCCCGCACTCATCCAGGTGGATGGTGGTGTCGGACTTCAGAATATTGGTAAACTGCGGGATGCAGGAGTGGATGTGTTCGTAGTGGGTAATACCGTCTTCAGTGCAGATGATCCGGTTGCAATGATCAGGAAGTTGAAGGAGATTTGAAAAGCAGTCTGCAGTCCTCAGTCTGCAGTCCTCAGTCTGCAGTCTTCAGACAAAATTTACAAACCTCGATGAATTATTAATTGAATTCTTAAAATTCAATGAAGAAGGTGTAGTTCGTTATAAAAATTTCTCGGGATTGTCGATCATATGATTTATTAGCTTACCTACTTCTTCGTTCTGGTCAATAAGTTTATCATACATTTCTCCATTAATATATTCAAGCGCAAATGCAAATTCCAACCAAACGAAGGTTTCACTATTTTCTGCATCACTATCTGTCAGTTTAGTGATAAAATGTTTGGGATACTTTCTTTTTCTATATCCTTCGGCAATGTTTGTACAGACTGATCTGGATGACCTTCGAACCTGATCTGTCAATGAATATTTTTCCTCATCTGGAAAACTTTTAGAAATCTGGTGAATTTCAAGTGCTAAACTGAATGCTTTTTTATAAGCAATTAATTTTTTAAATCTCATCTTTAAAAAGTTTTAATTAATAACTAAATAGTAATGAATTGCGCATTCTTTTATTGTGTAAAAATCTGAATTTTACAACCTGCGGACTGAAGACTGGAGACTATTCAATTATACTGGGGACTGCGGACTGTAGACTGGAGACTGTGGACTGATGACTGAGGACTGAGGACTAGCTAATGCGTACTGCATACTGCCTACTGCTTACTGCCTACTGCTTACTGCCTACTTATCACGCATCACTCCTTCCCTTCCAGGAATCCCTTCAAATACTCAAACCTCTCCGTAAGCTTCCCGCCCTTCACAATAGTTGCCCGTTCGATAATTTTTTCCCTGTCTTTTCCGAACAGTGAAGGGAATACGCTATCCATCAGTGCTCTTCCGAAATCCACTGATGCGTCGCGCGGCAGTTCCCCGGGAAGGTTATCGACAGCCATGACCGTGATATTATCCTTGCTGAATGGATCGCTCTCCTGACCGGATCGTGGATCATAGCCATAGAATGGTTCTGCGATGGTGGATGCCCTCAGGGTAGAGGGAATTGGCTTTTTGATATCACAACTAATATCGGCAATGACCTTAATGGAGAAGTCCGGTGCGAGGTAATCTTCTGGTATGATAAACACCGGAGATTGGGGATCCCAGAAATGAGATGCAATAAACAGGTCTGTTTTTTTGGTATAGGGAAAGAATGTTGATTCGTACATCTGCGGATGCTGGATAAAATGGTTAAATCCGTCAGGGCCAAAGGCGGTACCATCTTTCCGTCGCGTATAATGCCATGGATCGAGCCTGGAAAAGACCGGCATGCTGTATTTTTTGTGCAGGAAATCCCCGGGTGAAACCTCTTTGATGTTAAGAGGAGCCAGGGTTTCGAGTGCTCCATGGGCGACCCGTCCGCCACCGGTAATGAGGATACGCAGTGGAGGCAGTTTTAGTGCACTCACATGGGTCAGCATCTCTTCCAGGTCATGGCATTCATGGGCTGGTTTCAGGGTAAAGTCACCAAACCTTTCTCCACAGGCTCTAAGCCCGTTGTAAGCACCCACAATCCCGGCCCACCGTCCGAATGCCACCAGCCTGAACCCGTGCTGATCGGTAAGGTATTCGTAATCGATGAGGGTTATCTTCTTCTCAACAATATGTTGAAGGAGGGAACGGTTGTACGATTGTTTTTTTGCGGTATGCGAGAAAAAAAGATAGGTTTTGTCCGGGATCAATTCGGGAATATGGACCTCTTTTACACCCAGGAGCACATCGCATGCGGAGATATCACTGCTGACATGCAGGCCAAGGTCTCCAAACTCATTATCGGTAAAGCATCTGATCTCGCTGGATTGGACAATGAGTTCAACATTGGGAAACCGGTTTTGGATCTCCCGGGCACGCCTGGGTCCTATAGGAACCCTCCGGTCGGGCGGGATTTTGGTCTCTTTCAGGATTCCAACTACAATCTTGTCTTTCATGACTGGATGATTTACTGCGAAAGTAGTGAATATGGAACAATTTTTGAGGCTTTTAGGGTGGAACATTGCCGAAAAGATTTTGTATCTTTGCAACCAGCATGGGGCTGACTGGACTTGACAGCAAGCTGAGGTGGTATGCAAGCATGCAGAGCGTTGTGGTATAGCTCTATAATAACATGTCACAACACAATAACTGGCGAAAATAACTACGCTCTCGCAGCCTGATCGAAATTTAGTAGGTTAGTTGCTTAATCCCGGTACAAGGTACTGGGACGGGACGTCTCTCGGGCGGTCCTACTCCGTTCCAACCCGGTTAAGAGGCGCTCGCAATTCGGAGTTAGCTGGCAGGAGGTCCTGGCCTGACAGTGAACCCTTAAGGACTACGGAATCATTTGGTCGTTCTGCACCTGATTTTTCCCGACAACCAAGCAGAACTAAGCATGTAGAAAACATATGGTCTCCTTGTCTGGACGGCGGTTCAATTCCGCCCAGCTCCACGATCAAACAAACACTGCCACACCATAGGTGTGGTTTTCTTTTTATGTAGGAGCGAGACAAAGCTTGCTTTGGTGAGCTTTTCCATAAAAGAAAACAACATCCACCTTAGTGGATGGCAGTGTTTATTTGAAGGACAGGAGCTTAGGAATCACCACATCACGCCACAAGCGTGATGTGGTAACCCCCTCCCTCCAGCTCCACAACGAATAGCAAAAACCGCGCAAGCGGTTTTTGCTATTTCAGACTGACAAAACAAGCTTGCTTGATTTTGGAAGGATGAAATAAAAAAAGTGCAAACTGAAGGTTTGTTTTTGCTATTCGCTGTGGAATGCCTCAATAGGACCTCACGAGTCCCGACGTTTCTGTCGGGACGAGTAACTCCTTCCCTCCAGCTCCACCTCCCTGCCTGCGGCAGGCAGGCGCCCTCCGTAGCTTTAGCGAAGGAGGGTTCCGCCCTCCGTAGCCTTCTCCGAGAGCCGAAACTTCAGCGAAGGCTCTGGCGAAGGAGGGTTCCGCCCTCCGTAGCCGATTGGCGGAGAAGGAGGGTTTTTTGATTTATAGAAAGAAGACTCAACGAACACAACTCACATAAAGTCCATTACACCAAGGACAAAACACCAGCCACTTTGATTTCTTTCATTGGTTTTATGGATCAAAATAAGGCCCTAAGGTTTGAAAAATACCTAAAAAATTGAATAAACACTCAGGCTTCACCCCTCATACCTCCCCTAAGATATTCAATAACTTTTATAAGACTCGGATTTTCCCGGTTAGGTTAAAGAGCTGAATGATAGCATAAAACTCATGAATATTGTTGTATTTATTGTATTTTTTGTATTTTTATATTGTACGAGATAATTTAGCTTGAATATTAAATTGGATGAAAATCTATATCAAAAATATGGTTTGCATCCGGTGCAAAATGGTAGTTAAATCCGAGCTGAAAAAACTTGGGTTGCATTACACCTTAGTTGAGTTGGGCGAAGCTGAAATCATGGAAGACATTTCAACGGAGCAACTGGACCGTCTGCGCATTGCCCTTAAAAAGTCCGGGCTGGAATTGATGGATGATAAAAAAAGCATTCTGGTTGAGAAGATAAAAGCGGTTATCATTGAGCTGGTCCATTATACTGATGACCAAATCAAAATAAACCTATCTGATTACCTGAGCGAAAAACTCAATCACAATTACACATACCTTGCTAATCTTTTTTCCGAGGTCAAAGGGACTACCATTGAAAAGTTTTACCTTACCCATAAAATAGAAAAGGTAAAAGAACTTCTGGTGTATAATGAGCTCAATCTTTCTGAAATTGCATATAAACTGCATTACAGTAGTGTGGCCCATCTGTCGAACCAATTTAAGAAAATGACAGGGCTTACCCCATCTCACTTCAAAAATCTTAAGCACAAAAGGCGCAATGGTCTGTGAAATGTGTGAATGATGTAATTTATTTCCGAAATTATGTAACGGTTCCCAGGATAGAGGGACATACCTTTGTTAATCTGATAATTTACCCACAAACTAATAATTGATACCAATGAGTATTGTTTCTATTATAATAACATCATTCAAATAAACTTACAGTCATGTCAAATCTACTTTATGTCATCGCAGTAATCCTGCTTATCGCATGGGCAATCGGATTTTTTGCCTACAGTGCTGGAGGCGTCATACACATTCTTCTTGTTATTGCTATTATTGCAATAATATTCAGGATTATTCAAGGGAAAAAAATCTTTTAATAAACTGTTTGTAGTATATTAATTATTAATAACCAGCCTGTCGGTTGACAGGTTTAAAATCAAAATAAAATGGCAAGCAAAAAAACAAACAGAACAGTACTCTATGTTATCGCGGTTGTGGTTATAATAGTGGCTTTTCTGCTATTAGGCGGCGGGCCGTGGATAAGAGGAATGACGCATGGAAGCAGGTCAATGGGCATGGGCCATTGGAATTGGGTACAGATTCTAATTAGTTTTGGTCTCGGTTTCCTGCTCGGTTTGATAGTCGGCAGGAGGAAATGGTGATCTATATATTACATTTTCAATAGCCAATCACCCCAAATTTAAACGATTGGGAAATAATTTATATACTTCGGTAGATTTAGATTTATACACAGCTGAATTGGGAGGTGAAATCACAATGAATACCTTAAACGGAAAAGTAAAACTAAAAGTAAAGCCCGAAACGCAAAATGGAAGTAATATAAAATTAAAAGGGAAGGGATTTCCTGTTTATTAAATTGCAGGATGAAATTATTACGCTTAAAAACAGGCTTCGTCTTTACGAAATAAATGAATAATATGGAAAATTTTGGACCAAAACCCTCAGTCTTTTTGGAGCGTTGCAAAAAATGTGTGAATCATATAACTTTTTCCCAAAGTTGTGTAACACATAAACCGGTGTATGAGTGTACATTTATGCAGTAAAATCATACTTCACAATAAAAAAATCAAAACCAATGAAAATTCTAATAATTGGATTTCTTGCATTTTTAAGCTGGTCAGCACTTTCAACTTATATCTATGTATGTAAGATAGAAGGATTGTGTGTTGAACCTGCAGCTGTACAAATTGGTGAGGCCAACAACAAAGATTTCATCGCTAATGACACTTTACAAAAACCTTTAGTACGGGAACAAGCAGTAGTCCCGAAAGACCTTATTATCTACTTTGCATTTGACAAATCTGAATTCAGCTCTAATGCGGTTACAGATAAGTACTATGATGAATCAAATGCGTATCTGGATCAAAACTTACAAGCCAGGCTCAGTATCACAGGCCACACCGATGCAATTGGATCCGATAAGTATAATCAGGCTCTGGGTTATCGGCGGGCTCAAAGTTTGCAGCATTATTTTGAAAGCAAGGGCATGCCTGCAAATAAGATCATAATAGAATCTAAGGGCGAGAAAGAGCCTGCAGATGATAATAATACAACAGCAGGAAGAGCAAATAACAGGAGAACAATAATAACTATAAAAAAATAAAACCATGAGCACATTATTAATTCTTTTAGCACAAACAAAAAGTGTAGCAGCCATTGAAATACTTTCTTTATTGCTGGTTGCTGTAATCATTGGGTATATAACTGCATGGCTTTATTATAAATCGATTTATGTAAGGAGAATTAAAGCTATTGAAGCCGAAAAAAATGAATTGAATAACCAAATCGTCATCCTTAATGAAGATAAAAGTAATCTGAATAATAGTCTTCGTGAAAAGGACAATAAAATAGAATATCTTAGTAAGGAGGTTAATACTCTTAAAGCGCTTCATGCAAAGGCTGTTCATGAAATAGACGATATGAAATTAAAAAACAAAAAAACGGAACAAATGCTGGATGAAAAAGATGAAGCTTTTGATTATCTTGCACAACGTAAACACTTACTGGATTACAAAAGTTTTGGAAAAGCCGCAAAGGGTGAAAAGAATGACCTGAGAATGATCAGCGGTATTGGTCCGTTTATTGAGGAAAGACTGCATGCATTGGATATTAATACTTTCAGACAGATTAGTAATTTCACTGCTCAGGATATTGATACGATTAATATTGCTATTGAGTACTTTTCAGGCAGGATAGAAAGGGACGAATGGGTTGCACAAGCCAGGGAACTTGTTCAAAGTGAAGAAGAGAGGATGAAGCTTCTGGAGCTAATAAGGGCAAGAAAGACACGCATTTACTTCGATAGAATAGGAATTGCCCACAAAGACGAAGCTGATGAATTAACCATAATCAGCGGCATCGGTGGATGGATTAATGAAAAGCTCAATATGCTGGAAATCTATACATTTAAACAAATCAGTAATTTTACAGAAGAAGATGTTCAAATAGTTACTGAGGCTATTGAATACTTTCCCGGTAGAATTGAAAGAGATGAATGGATACTTCAGGCCGGGGAACTTGTTCGAATCGCAGGAAATAAGTCTGAACTCCTTAAGCGCATCAGGGAAAGGAAAGGAAGGATTTACTTCGATAGGTTAGGAATTGCCCACAAACACCAGGCGAATAATTTGACCCTGATTAATGGAATTAGCTTATGGATCGAAGAAAGGCTCAACATGCTGGACATTTATACTTTTAAACAAATCAGTAATCTTACACCTGCAGATGTGGAAACCATCACTGAGATTTTAGAAATTTCCCCGGGTCGTATCGAGCAGGATAACTGGGTTAATCAGGCCCGTGAACTTGCAAAGAAGCAGGCGTTTTGAAGCTTTGTCTTATCACTGAAAAAATTTCCTGCCCCATAAAATAAAATTGGAAAAGATGGATAATATCGAGGTTGAAAAAGCAAAAGCGCATATCATTGTCGAGATCATTGAATATGTTCCTAATTCTGTTGTTACTAAATCAATTATAAAAAAAACAACAGGTAATATAAGTGTAGTTTCAGTTGATGGTGGCGAAGCTATGATTGAAAAAACAATACCATTTGACACTTTTGTCCAAATCATTGACGGCAAGGCTGAGATTGTAATTGATGGGAAATCGAATTTTCTGGATACAGGCCAGTCAATCATTTTACCCGCGCATACATCAAATATTGTAAAAGCCAACGAACGTTTCAAAATGATTTCCACCATCATAAAAAGCGGATACGAATAAACGGTAATGGCGTAGATGTTCCAGGCCTGTTTAACTCAAATCAGTGAATGATTTAACTTATTCTCAAGATTATATAACGGTCCCCGGAATAAAGAGACACACCTTTGTTAATGTAATAATTTACCAACAAACTTAAAGTCATGAAAAATTTACTTTATGTCGTCGCTGCATTGTTGATCGTAATTTGGATAATCATTTTTAAACCATCCTCAGGTGTTCATTTGTTGCTTGCATTAGCTGCATTAATTATATTCATCAGAATTGTTTTTGATAAGCGATTATCACGTAAATGATGGGTATTCCTGGCAGATGCTAGATGATAATCTTTATGGAATCAGCTATTATTCAATTACAATAAAGATAGCCCATATCTCTAATAGATAACCTGTTTACCAATGTGATTACTCATAAAAAGATAAGGAAACTGAAATGAACTATTTGAATTACAGAAACACTCGAGAGTGTCTAGAGACTTGAAAGCTTCAATGCCAACCATACTGCTAATAGCACTTCCACAGCATTTATCAAATTCCATGTAGTGTATAACACATCCTAGACTTAACGATTTTACTGTTCAACCGGAACTGGATAAAACTCTTATCCTGGAATTAAGTTCTTGTCGTTTTATTAATCTGAGACAAAATGTAATATTAATGGGGAATCCCGGGGTGGGTAAAACCCATTTGGCAAACGCGATCGGACTTGAGGCCCTGAAAAAAGGACTTACAGTCCTGTTTGTCCATGCCAACTCACTTATTGATCAGTTACACCGGTCAAAAGCAGATGATAGTTATCAGAATATGCTTAGAAAACTCAGTAAACAATGAAAATTTATTACCTTTTAAGTGGTACACTTTTGGATATCACCCTGGTACACTTCCAGTTATCATTAACATTTTGCCGATAAGCATCCATTTGTATTTTCGGACTCTTTGTCAAGGGTAGCTTTGGATGATTGTCAGAAGGGCGGGGCTACTTGTCTCGCCCTTGACAAAGAAAGGAACGAAAATACGAGTTTTGTGAAATCGGAAAATCAGGATTTACTACTAAATTGAAAAAAAATATTGTCCAATTTATTGGGGGTCAATACAATCAAGCAGAAAACAAACACCCCCGAAAGAGGGTTTTTTGTTTTTGAGGGAACCGCCTCCTCCTAACAAAAGAAAAAAATCCGGCAGGATTGGTTTATTTTGTCGGATGAATTATTGCTAACTCGTTTATAAATACATATTATCGCATTTATCTTTGTAGTATCCATATCCAAAGGGAAAATACCATGATAAAAAAAGCTTTCCTGATTATTTTTTCAGTTGTTATAGCGTTTACGTTCATCAAATGTGTTAGTACCAAACCGGTTGTCACTGGAGATCCTTCCGGTCTGACACCCAATGCAGAACGGGAATTCCGGGCAGCCTGGGTAGCTACTGTTGCAAATATCAACTGGCCCGGCAAACCGGGTATTCCTGTTGAGGAGCAGAAAAAAGAAGCCATAGCACTCCTGGACCTCCTGTATAAAAACAATTTCAATGCAGTAATATTTCAGGTAAGACCGCAATGTGATGCTTTATACAAAAGTGATCTCGAACCCTGGTCTTATTACCTGACAGGAGAACAGGGTAAAGCTCCCGATCCCTGGTATGATCCCCTGGAATTTTGGATTGAAGAAGCGCACAAGCGGGGGCTTGAACTGCACGCCTGGCTGAATCCATACCGCGCCCACCATGTTGTCGGAGGTGAAGTAACGGATGCCTCTATCGTAAAAAAACGACCGGAGCTTGTTGTTCAACTCGAATCGGGGTACTGGTGGCTCGTTCCCACCCTGCAGGGAACGCAGGATCATTCATTCAACGTGGTGATGGACCTGGTGCAGCGATACGATCTGGATGGTATTCATTTCGATGACTATTTCTATCCCTATCCATCCTATAATAACAACAAAGACTTTCCAGATGATGAAAGCTGGCAAGCGTATAAAGAGAGCGGTGGTAAATTGTCCCGCGGTGACTGGCGAAGGGAAAGCGTCAATACCTTTATACAACGGGTTTATAAGGGTATTAAAGCGGAGAAGCCGCATGTTAAATTCGGGTTGAGCCCATTCGGTATCTGGCGGCCATACAATCCACCGGCTATAGCAGGATTCGATCAGCATAATGAACTGTATGCCGATGCCCGGTTATGGCTTAACGAAGGATGGATCGATTACTGGTCCCCACAGCTCTACTGGCCCATTAACCAGTTGCCACAAAGTTATCCGGTGCTGCTTGGGTGGTGGGATGCAGAAAATGCAAAAGGCCGGCACATCTGGCCGGGTATAAGCCTTGGCAGCGAACCGGGAGATAAGGCAATTGATGAAACAATCAATCAGATCATGGTTGCCCGTGGAATGTTGCCTGAAAGCCCTGGTGTCGTCCACTGGAGCATCGGATCACTGATGTATTCTCCCGACCTGGCAGAAGCGATCTCAGAAGGACCTTATAAAAGACAGGCACTGGTTCCTCCATCTCCCTGGTTAGACAAAAAGGCACCGGCTGCTCCGGAAGTAAATGTTGTTCTGGAAAAAGATTCCCTGCGAATTTCCTGGCTCCATGAAAACCCGGATGATATTGCACGCTGGGTTGTCTACTGCAAGTATGGTACCAGCTGGGACCATACCATATATGGTCGTGGCAATTCATCAAGCCAGATCCCCGCGTTTGTCCTCAACCGGAGATATCTGGATCAGACCAACCCGGATTCCATCAGATCCATCGAAGAAGTACTTTTTCCGTTAGACAGCATTGCTGTGTCTGCTGTTGACCGGTATGGAAATGAAAGTCCAAAAAAAGAAATGGGAATTTCTATCCCATCTTTTCCGGAACTCCTTGCCCTGGCAGAAGTCATAAAAACATATGCGGTCAAAGAAAAAGAACCCGTGTATAAAACACCGGTTGTTAAACCGGGGATCAATGTTCTTGTCGAGGACCATCTGGATCTGATCAAGGAAAAACGGGTTGGCCTGATCACCAATCCATCTGCTGTAGGTGCTGATCTGAGAAGCAGCATTGATATCCTTGCCGGCACACCCGGGGTAAATCTTGTAGCCTTGTTTGGTGTTGAGCACGGGGTAAGGGGTGCACAACAGGGAAAAATCATCCAGGAAGGAGAATTGGATCCCCGGACAGGAATTCCGGTGTTTAGCCTGTATGGAGATGGATATGCTCCAAAAAAAGAATGGATTGAAAACCTGGATGCACTCATTTTTGATATCCAGGGGGTCGGATCAGCCTGGTATACCTTTAAATATTCCATGTCTTTTGCCATGGAAGCCTGTGCGGAGGCGGGAATTCCTTTCATCGTCCTCGACAGGCCAAATCCGCTGGGTGGTCTTATCGTTGAAGGTCCCTGTCTTGATCTGGGTGGAATTTTCCGCCACCCCCTCCCACTGCGACATGGCATGACCTATGGAGAACTGGCTACCATGTGGAATGAGACGGAAGGTTTCGGTGCCGAGCTTATCGTTATCAAAATGAAAGGCTGGCGCCGAAACATGATGTGGAATGAAACAGGCCTGTTGTGGGTGATGCCTTCACCCAATATGGGTACACTGGAAACAGCAATTGTTTATCCCGGTCAATGCCTTTTCGAAAGGATGAATATTTCGGAGGGCCGGGGAACAACCAAACCATTCTTATTAACCGGTGCCCCGTGGATTGATGCCGAAAAAGCAGCAAAAGACCTGAACGACAGAGGAATTAAAGGAGCTCTGTTCAGACCCGTTTATTTCATTCCAACATCTTCCGGTACGGATGCGAATCCAAGAGAAAAACCATGGAATGAAATCTGCGGGGGCGTGGAAATAATGCTTACAGATTATGAAGCCTACCGATCGGTGGAAGCAGCTGTACATATCATCGATGCATATCGGAAAACCAGTCCCGATTCATTGGTCTGGGCGCCTCCACCAACAATAAAACGCCTGGAAGAGCCAGGAATGACTGTTGAGCAGGTGATAGAAGCCTGTCAGGATGAAGTGAGTGAATTTCTCGAAATACGGAGTAAATATCTATTGTATCGATGAAACAGATGAAAATTATCCGGTTTTTACCCTTTTTACTTTTCCCGGTAACCTTCTTGCCAGGATGCAAAACAACACAAAGAGTACAAACAGTACCACCAGTTCAGCAGGTAGAAGATACGGTCAGCGGTCCCACGGCTGAATTGCGCGGGCATGTTATGCTTCCTGAATCCTGGATCAATGATGATGCTGATATCATGAAAAAAAATATCAGCACCCTCCTGGAAAAAATAGCCGAAGCAAATTATAATGCTGTTTTTTTCTTTGTGAACGGGAATGCAGAGTCCCATTTCCGTTCTTCTGCTGAATTATGGGCAGTAAAACCTGACGACAGTAAACCTGGATTTGATCCGCTCACCATAGCAACAGAGGCAGCTCATGAACAGAACCTCAAACTTTATGCAGGAATTGATCTTGCCTGGTTTGGTGATACAGATAATCTACCCCTGCCACAGGTTAAAACCCACCTTAAAAAAAGCATCCGGTATCTGGTTGAAAACTACGATCTGGATGGTCTGAGTTTCGACCTGACCGATCTTTCACTGGAACTCTTTCGAGGGGACAGTTCATCTATGGATAGATTCAAAAAGGATAGCCTGCAATCCCCTGTTACCAGGGAAGAATGGATTGAGGAAAGGAGGATCGATCTTATCGAACACATTGTCGTTGAAGCCATGCTGGTTAAGCCATACCTGGTTAATTCCATACTCTTCACAGCGGAAGATGAACCTTCTTATGTGGTCCATTGCCTTGAAGAAGGCATCGTGGATTTTATTATCCCCAAAATTGATATCGGTATCAATGCCCCGGACCAGGAACTGAAAGCGTTTTGGGATGAAACCATGAAAAATAAGGAAATAGGTGCCAATGTTTTCCCAATGTTTTTATTGAATGAAGCCAATGAAAATGAGGAAGTAATCAGCGGACTGATCCGGTTCATCAAAGCAAATGGAGGTCGTGGAATGGTGCTGGCAGCGAAATACACACAACCTGGTATCACTGTTCCTGATTCGCTTCTTTATTGCTACACAGACAAAACTAATTTCCCGGATAATTTGAAACAGGTAACACCTGAACAGTTGATTGGACTTGATGTTTCCGCCCTGTTTCCTGATAATCCAAGTGGTCAGATGATCTATCTGGATCATAGGGCCAAAACCAAAATGACAGATTCGGAAGGGTATATCGGTTTCATTACGTCCAATCCCGATACCATTGAACTTGGAACCTCAAACGGAACAATAATCCTCCCGACAGAACGATGGGCCATCCCCTACAAGTATGCCATTCAACCTGATACCAGCGTAATACGAAAATCTCCCTGGGTCGAATTTCGCCGGATGCCAGAACGATATACGGATACACCGGAATATCATCTGCTGTGTAAAACCGAATACACCGCTTCAGCATGGATTAATGACGATGCTGTAAAAATCTACAAAACAGGAGTTTTTTTTAATACAATCATCCTGAATGAGGGATCGAACCGTGTGCGGGCAAGTGTCCTGACACAAGACTCACTATCCGTGTTTTATGAACGTGAATTCATTTATGAAGAGGTTGATAAAACACGACCACCCTTTCCATTGTGGATTGATGAACAGTCAATAGAACCTTTTTTCGATCTTGAGCTCCTGCCGAAAGATATCGTCCTGATCAGTTTCGAGGGTTCCCTGGGGCAGGATGGATTCGTTGAAGTAAATCCCGGGGGGTTACGCCTTGCCTGTTCGCGTGAGAACCACGAAGATTATACACTATACCAGGCTGAATTGCCGTTGCAAAAACTTGCCGCGGGGAATTCATACCAGGTAACCCTGAAATTAGCTTCTTCGGAAGATACTTCAGGTATTACAAACTATTCATTCCAACTGCAAAATTCGATCCTGGTCAGGCAAGCGGATGATTTCCCCATGGTAAAAATCAGTGAAGACAATGCAAGAATAACATACACACTGGGACCCTCGCGACTGGGTGCCCCAATCCGATCGGAACTGGGGGAGGGAATCATATTGAAAACAAACGGGAAAATTGGGGAACATTACAGAATCCGGCTCAGCAGGGTAGAAACCGGCATGATTCATCAAAACAGTGTTGTGAAACTGCCGGATGAAACCGTACAATCGTCCTATTTCATAACAAACATGTCGTGTTATCCCGCGAAAGATGCTGATGTCCTGGCCATACCCTACCTGGAACCCATTCCTTACGAGGTATACCCCGATCCGGATCAGAACAGGATCACTATCACCCTTTTTGGTGCAAAAACAAGCAGTACCTGGGTTACGCATCACAGGGGTCGGAAAATTATTGATAAAGTAACCTGGAAGCAAACAACCCCAGAAACGTATCAGGTATATGTGAATTTAAAAACACCAAAAATATGGGGGTATAATATCCGTCCGGTTGGAAAATTGCTTGTCCTGCGCATAAAATACCCGCCGGAATATGACCTGAAAAACAATAGACCATTAACCGGACTAAAAATTGCAATAGAGGCTGGACATGGGGGAAGCAATACTGGTGCTATTGGTTTATCCGGTTTGCTGGAAAAAGATATCAACCTGGATCTATCCCTGAAACTGGAAGAACTCTGTAAATCAATGGGTGCTGAAATCGTGCAGGTCCGGAAATCAGACAGGGATATGTCCCTGATTGAAAAACGCGACACAGCCCGGCTATCCGATGCGGATATGCTGATCAGCATCCACGCTAATGCAGGAGGCATAGAGAGAGGTTATCTGTGTGCATCCGGAACCAGCACGTACTATAATAATCCCTTCTGGGCTCCCCTGGCAGAAAGCGTCTATGACCGTCTGTTGGAATTGGAATTAGCTGAGTTTGGCGTGATCGGCTCTTTTAACTACACCGTGATACGGGTATCACAAATGCCCTCCATCCTGGTGGAACAGGCTTTTATGTCACATGCCGAAGATGAGGAAAAACTGGCTGATCCCAAATTTCGCCAACAAATCGCGGAGAAAATATATAGAGGAATTATTGATTATTTAAGGTATATGAAGCAATAAATGGATATTTTTAAAATCCAGAACAAAATAAATTCATTTACAGATTCAATATGCTCAATCGGGAGTTTAATAAATCAAGATATTTTTTTTTCATATCGGGATTCAGGAAACTGATATCTATTAATTCTCTCCATTTTGGAACAGCTGAATTTACTGCTTCAAAAACGTTATCAATTACCTTATCAGTTAGTTCACATCTTTCTTTTCCAAAGTAGCTGATCAAAATATTTTGAGTCAGGTTTTTCTTTTTACCCTTTAGTGGCAGTGCAATTTCTTCATCCTGCTTTTCATATTCAATGGTTGTATTAACCAAGTCATAGCATGGGGATAACTCTATTTTACCATCCTTATTGATAATGGAAAAGTTCTTCAGATGCATATCTTCATTTCCGGTTAGAAAACAAAATATGACCAGCTTAAATAACTTTACTTTTTCAATAGCAGGAAAAGTGCAATATTTATTAACCAGCTCAATCAGTTTTTCCATACTATAGTTATATTTTGTATCTCTGCTCAAACCCGCAAGCTGGGCAAAATCTTCAACCGGAATTTTGTCCTTTTGACCTTTCCTGTCAAAACGCTTAATAAAATAGGTTAAAGAATTATCCTTTGACCAAATCATGCCGTGGATCGGGACTTCCAAATCTACTAATTCGGCTAATCGCATTGTTAAATCCTCATTCTCAGGCATCTGGAAAAATATTTGATGTTGCGGTTTAAGAATATACCTACCACCTCTGTCTACTATCTCGAAACGCTCGTCCCTGATATTTAATATTGTACTAAGCTTAGGTTGTACTCCTTGAATAGACATTTTTGAAGCCCGGTTGTAGGCCTCAATGCGTTGTTCCTCAGCAGTATATTCAAAAGGATTGATCGTTGATAATCCAGAAGCTAAAAGTTTTAGCCCTTTTTCGCTATAACGGTTCTCTCCACAAAGAGAATAAGTAATTGGACAACGATTCATTCTGAAATTTCTTTTACTGTAACTACTCCAACCATGTCGCCTCCAACAGCCAGTAACTGCGAAAAGAAATCGTTTTTATCAATTTTCTTAATCTTAAGTAATGCCTCAAGTTGAAAACCTTCAGGTAACAATCCCTCGAAGAAGGGAGGAAATTTATCGAAACGATATAACTTCTGATGTAATGGCATTGTCCTTGAAATTTCAAGGCCTTTGTATCCATCAAGGTACTCAAAGACATACTCAGCCTCTTGTTTTATTTCACTCAAAATTCCTGCTTCAGTTCCATTAACAATTACTTTTGCTTTCCTCATCTTCAATGATTTGTGGGTTGTTTGATAATGGGCTTATTAATTGGACTTTTATGTTCAAAACTTTGAGGATCTTTCTCAACGTATCGAGCTGTATGGTTTCTTTGCCTTTTTCAATGTCGAATACCACGGTTTTGCCAACTCCTGCCAATTCCGCCAATTGAAGTTGACTTAGCCTGGCTGCTTTTCGATGCATCCTGATTACGTTCGCTAATTTTTGAGGTTCTAACATGCCTTACTGTTATAGCGGTAAAATTACAAAAAAATTTGATTTCCACCAATCTTTATGGATTTTTTTACTTTCAGAGCAGTATATTTTAGCCAAAAGAATACAAGGCAAGAATAAAAAATCAAAAATTACTGCCATGGCAGTAATTTTTATAGGTTACGTTCTATCGTAATGATGCTTTTGTAAACACATGTTCCTCGATATCCACATCAAACCGGATCTCTTCCACAATGAACTCCGTACCCTCGCCTTTCTTCAGCATATCCTTAAATACCATTTTACCGGGGAACCAGCGCCCGCTCATGTGCCGGATGTCAGAAAGCTCCATCCTTTTCAATAGTTTCCCGCTTTTGGCATACAATTCTTCTTTTAGCGGGATATATCTCTCTAGGTCAACCCATATCTTGCGGATCTGGTAAGATACATCTACATTTTTTGCATTCAATTCCAGGATCCAGCAATTCCGCTCATCGATTACTTCCTCACCGATAACTGTGGCGTCATAATTATCAATTAGTTTGGTGTCTTCCATCATGTCCTCATAAGAGAGATCTGATCCCATGACTGATTGGCGTAGCATATGTCCCGATATCTGTATGGTACGGTCGGTGGAAGGAGAATAGATCCATAGCTGGTCTTCCAGCTTCAGCATTTTGGTACCGGCTTCGCGCGCAGGGGACAGGTATTCGGTAAAGGCTTTGGTATCCCTTTCACTCCACGATTTCGACTCAATTGTTCGATCACTCCGGGCACCATGGATGATCATTTTTGAAGTGACCACACGGTTTTCTGAAGAGAGGTTATCATCAATCCTGTTCAGAATTTCCTCTCCGGAAGGGTATTGAGCGAACAGACTCGTACTGACAAAGATTAAAACTATTTCTATTGTTCTCATTTTCTTTTTTTTGAATGGATCATGGTCCGTGGAATCTGATTTTTCTGTTCCATGCTCCCTGCTCCACGCTCCATGCTTTATTATGTTTCAAGTTCTTTAAAGAGTGATGCAGTCTGTCGTTTAAAGATCCCTATTCCCGACAGCATGGTCCCCAATGTTGAGGAGAAGAGTCCCGGTATAAAACCGATATAATACGCTTCCGGGACTATCTTGGCGTGAAAACTTCCGGGCATCATCATGGTGGCTCCTTTCATCAATCCGCTTATATCTATGCCTTTTTCCTGCAACCAGTATGAAAACAATAATCCAATAATGGTGCCAAATGCAGAACCGATAATCCCGATCAATACAGATTCATAGATCATGCTTTTGTATATGTGCCCTTTTGTTTCACCGATGGCCAGGCGGACCCCGACTTCGCCGTACCGGCGTAATCCGCCGATCAGTCCTGTATTCCACAACACTATGGACATTGCAAATACGAAAATAAATACGATCAGGAAAGAAACGGAATCCATAATTTCCAGGTACCATCTCAACATCTCACTCTGATCCGTTAGTTTCAGCATAACGGGTGAAAATTCATCCTCAGGATCCGAATATTTATTGTTGAAACTGACAGTTAACGCCTCTGCCTGCTCCGCGTCGTAATAACCACCCGGGAGATAACCCAGTATCTCACCGGATGCATCCTGCATGTCAAGGGCCGCCCGGGCATCTGATATATCAACGATTATGGCTCCCCTGTCCATAACCCCCACACCAAAGCGTATGGTCCCGGCTATCGTGAAATTATAGAATGCCATGCTGCCGTACATGGTGGAACCCATCAGGGTGACGTTATCTCCTGGTGCAACTTCCAGCCTGGTGGCAAATTCATCACTGATCAGGATCTCTCCCGGGCTGTCCGGAAGAGTTCCCCTTACCAGTATCTTTTCCAGAGTCAGCCGTTCAGGTTCTTTGCTCCCGGGCGTCAGGAGGTCAATGGCAATACCTAATACGGGACCCTGGGAACGGGTCTCGCCATTTTCATCGGGTGCATCCAGCAATCCGCCGAACTGAGTCCGGGTCACCCATTCCATATCAGGATATTCTCTTTTGATGTCATCGATCAATTCACCCACATTTACGAGTGAAAGGTCAATGGGCATCTGGTTCATATTATCAGCATAAGCACGGGTCATGATCTTGACATGACCGGTAGAAAATTTAGCATTAAAATCGGCAAAATCGCCCAGTACGCCTGTGACATAGCAAACCATCAGGACGGTAAGTGAGACGCCTGCTGCTACCACAATGGCGGGTAACAGGCTTTTTTGCCGGTCGCGTATTAATCCTTTAAGCAGAAATCGAATCATTGTAATTTTCCTTTAATGGCTTCGGTTGGATTCATTTTAGATATCTTCCTGGAAGGCAGGTAGCTAACTATGGTTGTGGTGACAATAACAATAAGCATGACTGAAATGATTAAACCGATACTGTATACCGGATAGATTGTTTCACTAATTGCCATTCCCAGACTATCCGAACCGGCGGGCATGGCAAACCCCACCTTTCCCATCCAAATGAGGAAAGGAATGCCGGGTATGGCGCCGAGGACTGCAGCCAGTGTGGAATGCATGGCGCCTTCCACGGTAAACAGCCGAACCACCTGCCCTCGTGTCATGCCCATGGCCATATAGGTCCCGATTTCCTTCTGCCGGCGAAAAATTGAAAGCACCTGTGTGTCAAATACCGCCAGCATGGCAAGAAGCATCAACACAATATAAAAAACCGATCCACCCACTTTCTTCACCTTGATCATTTCCCGCATTTCCTGAAGGAGGTAATCATGGTCTCTCAGCACCCATCCGTTTTCATCTCCTGTCCAGGTATAGTCCTGGTCAAGGATCAGCAGGGTGGCTTCCCCGGGCATCCGGGTCATCTCCTGCAACTTTTCAATCGGGATCCATATCTGACCGTTATCGACGGCAGGAACATCGCATTTGAACACATCGACAATTGTCACTTCTGCGGCATCGAAGGTGCCATTCACATCGCGCCATCGGACTGTAATGTTATCGCCGGTGTTCAACTTTGAATCACGAGCCATGCCCGTCCCGATGATTGCCAGGATATCCTCGTCTCCTCCGAGCAGTTTATCTGTAGGTAGTTCAGAGACTTGCTGATCAGGATCAATCCCTTTGAGCAGGATACTCATTATCCTTCCCTGCGGGTAAATGGAAGCCTGGGTTACCAGTATGGGTGCCATATTGCCCTGTTCAATTTCATCATTGAGAGAGGGAGACAAAACCCTGTGACTGTCATCCAGTGTAAAGGGATCGTAGGGGTCATAATCCGCTGTCCATATCTGCCCCCCTCCTATTTCCCAATTAATCATATCCCGGATGGCCATCCTGTTCCAACCATCAATTATCCCGTAATGCCAGATGATCAGGATCAGGATCAGCGCAAGCACAAAAACATTCAGCCAGGTCCTGAGACCTGCACCGATCAGATTCCGTAAGGCTAATTTTATTGCTGTCATGACTTGTTTTGTTAACCTGTTCAGGTTGTCTCATCGTTAACGACCTTACCATCTTCAAGCGTAATCTTCCTTTTCAGGTACTTTATCACCTTGTCATCGTGTGTGGCAAAAATGAAGGTTGTTTTAAGCTCCTGATTGAGCTTCACCATGGTTTTCAGGATGTGGTGGGAATTGGCAGCATCCAGGTTCGCGGTTGGTTCATCCGCCAGAACAAGTTCCGGCCGTTTAACCATGGCTCTTGCAATGGCAACACGCTGGCATTCTCCACCAGAAAGCTGAGCTGGTTTGGATTTGATTTTATCCATCAGTCCGACCCATTCCAGTGCATCCAGCACTGCCTTTCTCCGTTCGGAGGGAGCCTGTTTGAGCAGGATCAACGGGAACTCAACGTTCTCATAAACCGTATATACCGGAAGAAGGTTATAGGTCTGAAAGATGAATCCCATGTGGGTTTTGCGCAATTTTGCCGCCTGTTTATGGGAAAGCTGGCCAACCGATTTGCCCAGCACAGTCGCTGTGCCCTCGGTGGGTCCGTCCAGCGATCCGATGATGTTCAAAAGGGTCGTTTTACCCGAACCGCTCGGCCCGACAACCCCGGCAAATTCCCCGGTACTAAAAGAAAGGTTAATATCACTCAGTGCCGTAAAGTGCCCCTTCCCAACAGGGTAGTGCTTTACCAGGGATTCAACGTTAACAATGTGTGCGTTCTCCATAATAACATAATTAATTCTATATAAAAATAGATTTATATGGTATATATATCTGCTTATCTGAAGGAAAATTTCTTTTCGATTTCCTCAGATCAATTATCAATGATTAAATACAACCATCAATTGTACTCCTTTTCCTGCATACAGATTCACTTCCTCCATCCCCGGATAAACCTGGAACCGGTCAGGATTCCAGAATCCCATCAGGTAGAAAATCCATCTGTCAAATGTCCATGAACAGTTTATGAAATTATACAGGTCATTATTCTTCCAGTCATAAAAAAAAATGGTGCTCAGGTTCGTGATGATGGAGAGGGGATAATTGGCAGATAACGCTGAAAATGTTACCCCATCACCTTTGCCAAACAACTGATCTGAAAGGCTGTAAGTAAAAACTTCAGTCATCACGTTCAGTCCATTTCCCAATCCGAAAGTATAGTCCAGCCCAACCGTTAGGAACCGGCTGAGATCCCTGGTCAGGTACTTCGAATCGGTATGTATGATTGAACTTTCAAACCATAATCCGATCCCGATATCGATCTTACCATCCAGGGCAATTCTGTTTTCCTGGGCAAAGTCATGCCTGTCAATAGGGATAACCAGGGTATCGTTCCTGATATTCATTGAACGGTTATGGTACGTCAGTCCAATTTCTCCAACCGGCACCGGTACCTGAATGCGGCCACCAAATTCAGGCCGGTTCTTTTCGGAGCCAAATGCTTCCCACCCTTTGGGTTCTTTGTTGCCAATCAGACCCCAGACCCAGATGTTGGTATTGTTGAGAAAATAATACCTCATCAAAATGCCATAGGTCCCATCCGTCAGTTGCAGTGGATCCCGCGGATCAATCCGGTC
>Ga0315547_1000792_pt1 | contig 28218 bp, 20 predicted proteins | sample SalMarSW160240MG_2_FD_202542 | JGI IMG/M metagenome (GOLD analysis project Ga0315547, IMG submission 202542) | Salt marsh sediment microbial communities from the Plum Island Ecosystem LTER, Massachusetts, United States - Salt Marsh Sediment SW1601-240 ...
AAAAATATGGGCTGGGTAATTTTTTACACAACGTACAAGGTGTGCGTTTTTTAGAGGCAATAGAAAGGAAGGGAGTTGGTTGGAACTTATCTCTTCAGGTTTTGGATGGCATTCTTTGTCATAATGGGGAGGTGCATAATCCCGCCTTATATCCTGATAAAGACAAAGATTTTACTCGATTGGAAGAAGATATAAAAAAGGTAATAGGGGATCCAAATGCACCTATCTGGCCGATGACCATAGAAGGATGCACCGTGAGGATGGCAGATACCATTAGTTATATAGGGAGAGATATAGAGGATGCAATCAGACTGGGTTTGATAAAAAGAAATGAAATGCCGGCGGATTGCCGACGTATATTGGGAGAAACAAATGGAACTATTGTATATACCCTGGTAGAGGATTTGATAGCGGAAAGCCTGGAAAAACCCTCTCTCTCATTTAGCCCTGAGGTTGCACAGGCCTTAAAAAGGCTTAAAGATTTCAACCAAGAGTTTATATATACCAATCCCAAGACGAAAAGCCAAACCGATAAGTTACTATTGATGTTTGAGATGCTTTTTAATAAATATTATAACGATCTAAAAGCAGGTAATGATAATTCAGTTATTTTTAAAGAATTTTTAGATGGGATGTCTTCTCAGTATAGAGATACTACACCTCTTGCCATGATTGTCCGGGATTTTATCTCTGGAATGACAGATGATTATTTTTTACGCCAATGCCAGGAGAACCTCATGCCCCAGATATTATCAGGGCGGTATTGAAATGTGACATTTTTCAATAGTCTTAGCCGCAGACCCACGCAGACGGACACAGACCCCGGTTAAATGGTTACACATTTAACAGGGCGAGCATTTTGTTTGGCCAGCCTGCCTTAATAGCTAAATTTTATCTATTTTTAAGCTACATTGTAACTACTTGTTACTGTTACAATTTTATCAAATTATTTTTTTTAAAAATTTGTTGACAAACAAATCATAAAAAAGTAAACAACCAAAGTTAAACACAAAATTTCTGAAAAAAATCCTTTCATCACAGTAAATATGCTCTCATCATTATACATTCCTTATAAGTTTAAAGTAGTCTTTAGAGATAAAAAATCATTAAAGATTATAGAAGAACCCAAAGAACCTGTTATGTGATTTAATTTTACATAATAGGTTTTTTACTTTTTTTATCCTAATTAGTGCCTGAACGAAAAGCCTTTTTTTGTCATTTCGACCGGAGGGAGAAATCTATAAGGCCTATATTTTCAGCATGATAAGATTTTTCGCTTTGCTCGAAATGACAGTTTTGCTTAGTTTTTGTTCAGACACTAATTACACTAATTGTAAAAGCTAAATACGGAGGCTTAGAAGGTATGAACACCGCAGGTAAAGTAAAAGAAGGGGATGTTCTCCTAAAACTCGAAAATATTCATATGGCCTTTGGAAAGGTAGCTGCCTTAAATGGTGTCGATTTAGAGGTAAAAAAGGGGGAAATACACTCTATTATTGGGCCAAATGGCGCTGGCAAAACAGTGATGATGAACTGTATTAATGGCCTTTATCGCCCCCAGCAAGGAGATATGTATTTTAAAGGACAGAGGATTAACCGTCTTTCCCCCCATAAGATTGCTACTCTTGGGATTGGCAGGACCTTCCAGAAACTTGAACTGTATGGTGGAATGACTGTTACTGAAAATATCAGGATGGGCTCACATATACATCTCAACGCAAACATCCTGAACGGGTCTGTATATGTAGGTGGGGTAAAAAAAGAGGAAATAGAAGATCGAAAATTCATCGAGGAGGAGATCATCGATTTATTAGAGATCGAATCTATCCGTGATCAGGTTGCACACATGCTTCCTTATGGCTCTCAGAAGAGAGTTGAGCTCGGAAGGGCACTGGCGCTCAGGCCAGAGGTTATCCTTTTGGATGAACCCATGGCAGGCTTGAACTTAGAAGAAGTTGAAGACATGGCCAGGTTTATTTTAGACATAAACGAAGAGAAGCGCTGGAAGATTACCTGTGTATTAGTAGAGCACGATATGGGTGTGGTCATGGATATCTCCCACAGGGTTCTTGTCCTTGATTTCGGTAATATAGTTATTGATGGAACCCCGGATGAGGTTGGCAAAAACCCCCAGGTTGTTAAGGCATATTTAGGTGAAGAGGATCTTTACGTAACAAGGAGATAAAATGGCAGAAAAGATAGAAATAACAAAAGACCTCACTATCCCACAAGTATTTTTAAAAAGATGTAAAGAATATGGAGCTGGAAAGGTTGCCATGAGAGAGAAGGAATTTGGAGTATGGCTGCCTTATACCTGGCAGGACTATTATGATAGAGTAAAATATCTATGCCTGGGGATGGTCAGTCTTGGACTAAAAAGAGGGGACAAGGTGGCCATGATTGGTGATAACAGGCCGGAAGGTGTCTGGGCAGAGATGGCTGCTATGTGTGCTGGAGGCATACCGGTCTGGCTCTTTCAGGATTGCATGATGGATGAAGTCAAATATATAATAGATCATTCAGACAGCAGATTCTTTGTAGGTGAAACCCAGGAGGAGGTTGATAAGGCATTAGCCATTATGCCTGATTGTCCAAAATTAGAATACGTAATATGGGATGATCCAAAGGGGATGAGGCGCTACCATCAGCCAAATTTAAAAAGCATAATAAAGACCCAGGAGCTTGGCAAGGAGCTTGATAAAAAAGAACCGGATCTATTTGAAAAAATGATAAATGAGGGCCACGGTCAAGAAATCTGCCTCTTGTTTTATACATCCGGCACAACTGCCCTCCCCAAAGGAGCCCTTCTAACCCATTACAATATGCTAAGCATGGGTAAAAATCTTATGGCAGTTGATCCATGTTATGACACCGATGACTTTGTATCCTATCTTCCCTTTGCCTGGATCGGGGAGCAGATGATGTCCATATCCTGCGGCCTCCTGATAGGCTACACACTTAATTTCCCGGAGGAACCGGAAACATCCCAGCATAATATTCGAGAGATCGGGCCTCATGTAATGTTTGCTGCGCCAAGGCTTTATGAAGGCCTAACCCGTCAGGTTCAGGTAAAATATCTGGATGCCACCTGGATAAAGAGAAAGGCATATGAAGTTGCTACAAAGATAGGTTACCATGTAGCAGATCTAAGGTTTGAAAAGAAGCCTATTCCATGGTACTGGAAAGTCTTGAACTGGTTTGCTTATGTGATTATGCAGAAGAAGCTCAAGGACCACCTTGGAATGTCGCGACTCCGGTATTGTTACACGGGCGGCGCTGCAATGGGTCCCGAGCATTTTCGCTTTTTTCATGCCCTGGGTGTAAATCTGAAACAGATATATGGGCAGACAGAGGTAGCTGGAATATCCGTTACACACAGGGATGGGGATATAAAATTTGACTCAGTGGGGACCCCTATACCTGAAACTGAGGTGAAGATCACAGAAGATGGAGAGATCATCTGCAAAAGCCCATCGGTATTTCAGGGTTACTACAAAAATGATGAAGAAACAAAGAAGACATTAACGGATGGGTGGCTTCACTCCGGTGATACCGGTTTTATTGATGACGATGGTCATTTAGTTGTCTTTGACAGGACAAAGGATGTTTTGAAACTGAATGATGGCAGGCCCTTTGCCCCCCAATATCTGGAGGCAAGGCTTAAATTCAGCCCATACATACAGGATGCCTGGGTTATCGGGGATAAATTACCCTATGTAACTGCTGTTATGTGTATTGATTATTCCGTTGTTGGCAAATGGGCAGATGAGCATAAGATTAATTATACAAGTTATCCGGAACTTTCACAGGACACAAGGGTCTATGACCTTGTTCAGAAACAGATAGAAGAGGCCAATAAAGCGCTTCCTGAACCGGCCAGGATAAACAAATTTGTTAACCTCTACAAGGCATTTGATGCAGATGATGAAGAATTAACCAGGACCAGCAAACTAAGGAGGGGTTTTATGGGTCAGCGTTACAAGGATATTGTAGAGACCCTTTATAAGGATGCAGACATGGTCCACCTGGATATGACAATCACCTATGAGGATGGAAGGGAACAGCCTATAAAGACAGATCTGCGTATTCAAGAGATAAAGGCTTGAAGAGTAAGCAGTAAGGAGTAAGAAGTAAGGAGTAAGAAGTAGGCAATATGCAGTAGGGAGTAAAGAGAAAGGGAAATGTCTGTGACAAAGAATAAATATCGAGGATATAGGGATTTAAAAGTTTACCAAATGGCTTATCAGATTGCTCTGGATATTCATCAGCTTACAAAAGCCTTTCCGAAAGAAGAAAAATACGTAATAGCTCAATAAACAGGGGCAACATTTTCGTACACCACCTTTCTGGATTCCTGCTTTCGCAGGAATGACATGGGGTTAGGTCATTTCGTCATTCCCGCGCAGGCGGGAATCCAGGGACTTTACCCCTTTTTATTGAGCTATTACAAAAATACTCTCTAACGGATCAAATAAGCCGATCTTCACGAAGCGTACCTGCAAACTTGGCTGAGGCATGGAAAAAAAGACGCTACGAAAAGGCCTTTATTAGCAAACTAATCGACTGCGCTGGTGAGGCTGGTGAAACTGAAGTGTGGTTAGATTTTTCAAAGGATTTTGGATATATAAAAGCTGATCAATATCAACAGCTTATGGAAAGGTATGATGAAGTAAATAGAATGTTATATGGTATGGTCGATAAAGCAGACAAGTTCTGCCGATAATACCGCTTTTATTGGAAGTTACTGCTTACTGCATACTTCCTACTGCTTACTAAACAAAGGGGGGTAGAAGAGAATGGAACTATTTTTAATGACCTTTACTACCGGGATTATGGTTGGAGGGATATATGCCTTAGTTGCACTTGGTTGGGTTCTGATATACAAATGTTCGGGTGTATTGAACCTGGCAATGGGTGAGTTGACCCTTATCGGGGCCTATGTCACAATTTATTTTTATTTAATGGGCGTTCCCTTTATCCTATGCATCTTGTTTACCCTGATCATTGGTATTATACTCGGTATTTTAATAGAAAGGATCTTTCTGGACAAGCTTATCGGAGAACCTATCCTGGCAGTAATAATGGTAACTGTGGGGCTCTCTTTTTTCCTTAAAGGATTGGTTGGATTTATATGGGGGACAGATACAAGGGTCTTCACTCCGGCCATCTTTTCCCTTAAGCCATTTACCATAGGTTTTTTGAAGATCTCTACCGTATACTTCTGGTCCTTTGTGCTGGCCATAGTCCTCTTTCTTGTTTTTGTTGCCTTTTTTAAATATACACGCTGGGGTCTTTCCATGCAGGCAACAGCAGACGATGAGACAGCCGCCCTATCCCTTGGAGTAAGCGCACGGTTTGTCTATGCTGCATCATGGGCCATTGCCTTTATGGCAGCAGGAGTCGGAGGGGCACTTTTAGGAAATATAAATGGTGTTAATATATCTATTGGCTACTTGGGATTATTGGTATTACCGGCCGTGGTCCTCGGGGGCCTTAACTCCATTCCCGGGGCCATAGTAGGCGGACTATTAATAGGAGTTTTGCAGAATTTTGCCGGCACTTACTTAGATCAGTATTTCCCTGGCGGGGTAAAGGAGGTCTTTCCCTTTGCATTTATGGCAGTGTTTTTACTCTTCATGCCATATGGGTTATGGGGTTGGATAAAGATTGAGAGAATGTAATTTTTAATTGTTAATTGTTAATTTTACATTTTAACTTGAATTAAGGAGATAATTTATGTCAAGAGTCTGGCTTCCGTGCGGCTATTACCATGAAAACTATGCTAAGGATCAGGGTTGGTGGCAGACACCAGTAATAAAGGGGAAGATGATTTTACTTCTCCTGATTGTTTTTGTTGGATTTCCCTTATTTTTAGATGAATACTGGATCGGAGTGGCTAACATGATCGGCTACACCGCCCTTGGTGCCCTTGGCGTGCAACTCCTTATAGGTTATGCTGGCCTTATAACCCTGGGGCATGCCGCATTTATTGCAGTAGGCGCCTATACGAGTACCCTTTTGATCCTGCAATTTCCCTGGCCTGATTTTTTAATTAACTGGGGCCTTGCCTATCCTATAAGCATTATTGTTGCTGCAATTGTTGCTGGCCTGTGGAGTGTTCTCTTTGGGCTTCCTTCGGCCAGGGTCAAAGGATTTTACCTTATTTTAACTACCATGGCCGCCCAGTTTATCACGGTGGACTTTATCCTGACCCAGTATGTAAGCCAAATTGGCGGCAGAGGACAGGCATTTTCTCTTCCGCCAGGCACAATTAAGATAGGTCCCTGGGTTATAGATACGGATTTAAAGGTATATTTTTTAATGATTATCCTATTGACTCTTACGGTTATGATAATGTCCAATCTCTTGAGGACCAGGGTCGGAAGGGCCTGGGTTGCAATAAGGGACAATGATATTGCAGCAGAAACACTCGGGATCAATATTATCTGGTATAAGCTGTTAAATTTCTTTGTGGCAGGATTTATAGCTGGTATTGCGGGGGCATTCTGGGTAGCCAATTTAGCGGCTCTGAGCCCTGAGCATTTTCCCTGGTTCTGGTCCCTCTGGTTGGTGGGCGTGATATTGATCGGTGGCGGCGGTATTGACGGCGCAATATTCGGTTCTATTTTTATGGTTATGATTATGGAACTTTTGCAGATGGCAGCCATCCCAGCTTCTGAAATATATTCAAAGATCCTGATTGATTTTGCATTTTTAAAAGAGATGGCCTTTGGCCTTGCAATATGTGCCTTCTTGATCTATGAGCCTCGAGGACTTTCTTATCGATGGTGGCAGGCTAAAAATTATTTTAACCTGTGGCCATTCTCATATTAGGATTAAAGTTGACTATTTGAGTGGTCAAATGGTTAAATGGTCAACAACTTAACGACTCAACTACTTAACGATTTAACCAGCAGTGGAAAGGAGGTGAATGTTCAAGGTATAAATACTATTATTGTTAGGGGAATTCAACTAAGATTTACTTTTTTAAAAGGGGGAAGCAATGAAGATGAAAAAAATTATAATCCTTTTATGTTCTATTGTATTTTTGCTTGGCCTCTCCTCTATGGCCTTAGCAAAAACAATCAAAATAGGTGGTATAATGGATACAACTGGTGCCACCTCTGACGTTGGTAAAGACTATGCGATAGGTATGGCAGAGTCTTGGCATTACATCAATGATATGGGAGGCGTCAATGGAAAGAAAGTAAAATATATCTGGTTTGATTATGGTTACAGAATTCCTGAGGCCCTTACCAAATATAAACTTCTAAAAAGAATGAAAGTTGCAGCTATCATGGGATGGGGGACAGGTGATACCGAGGCCCTTTCGCCGACCATCAATAGGGATAAGATTCCCTATGTATCGGCCTCTTACTCTGCGCATTTAACATCTCCGGTTGACTGGGTAGACAAAGAAGGAAAAAAACATGGAGGCACAGCCTATAATCTGTTTTTTTCATCTGACTACTCCACAAATGCCAGGGCCTGTCTAACAGCCTGGTATGACAAGAAATGGAAACCAAGAGGAGAGAGTAGAAAACCAAGGCTTGCATGTTCCTATATGTATGCCTATCCTTATTGCAGTGCACCAATCAAGGCTATTAAAGACCAGGCACAAATGCTTGGATTCGAAATAGGTGGGGATCAGGATGTAAGTCTCTTTGCCATTGATACCAAGAGCCAGATTATGGCAATGAAAAAATTTAATCCTGACATTGTCTGGCATGGAAACACGACCATGTCGGTAGCTGCCACCATAAGGGACGCCTATGCACTGGGGTTACGCGCGGATCATATTGTTAACAACTGGGGTTTGGATGAAAACCTTCCACGCCTGGCAGGTGATGCAATGAATGCCAAGGATGGCCTGACCGTAATGGGTGCAACTCCAATCAAGTTCTTTGGCCAACCCTCTGACAACATGGAGCATGTCGTAGCGTATGCAAAGAAATACAATCCTGGCATACCAGCTAGTAAGCGGTTGAATAGAACACCACAGGCCTGGGGTGATACCTTGGTTCTCTGGGAAGCCATGAAGAGAGCGGATAAGGCAGGGGATTTGACAGGCCCGGGTATCATGAAGAAGGGCTTTGAGACCATGAGAAATTTCCATATCGGGTTAGGAGCTGGTGATGTTACCTATACACCTACAGACCATAGGGCTGCACCAGCCTGCCTGGTGCAGGAATGGAAAGATGGCAAGTTTCAGAAGGTGGAATTTGTTGATTTAAAGGCCCGGTGGCCGAAAAAATGGGCCACTGAATGGCTTGGATGGTAATCAAGGAGGTTTCCAATTGGAAGCAGCAGAAAAGATATTAATGGTAAATAATATTGAGGTCAAATACCATGAGGTAATCCTCGTACTCAAGGGTGTCTCTATTGAGGTGCCAAGAGGCGGTATAGTTGCCATCTTGGGTGCCAATGGGGCAGGTAAAAGCACAACCCTGAAGTCCATCTCCGGGCTCCTTAAGGTTGAGGTCGGAGAGGTTACTGATGGGGCCATTCAGTTTGAAGGTGTGAGGATAGATAAGAAAACCGCGGTGGAGATTGCCAAGATGGGCATTATCCAGGTAATTGAAGGCCGCAGGGTATTTGAGCATCTCACCGTTGAGGAGAACCTCAAGGTTGGGGCGCATTTGAGAAAGTCAGGGTCTGTCAAGGATGGATTGGAGCTTGTATACCATTATTTTCCCAGGCTAAGGCAGAAGAGGAGTGAAGTCGCAGGATTTGTGAGCGGAGGAGAGCAGCAGATGGCGGTAGTGGGCAGGGCCCTTATGACAGAGCCCAAGCTGGTACTTTTAGATGAGCCATCTATGGGACTTGCCCCTATGTTAATCCATGAGATATTTAATATCTTAACGAAGCTTAACAAGGACGAACACATATCTATTCTTCTGGTAGAGCAAAATGTAAAACTGGCCCTGAATGTGGCCCCATACGCATATGTAATGGAAACCGGGCGTATTGTCATGGATGATACGTCTGAGAGATTAAAAGAAAATGAAGATATCAAGGACTTTTACCTCGGACTCTCTGAAAAAGGAAAGTCAAAGAGTTTCGCAGAGGTAAAACACTACAAAAGAAGAAAGAGATGGCTAACATAGCCCTAAAATTTAAATAGGGAGGTTTATTATGCCTAAGAAATATACTGTATTATTAATTGCGCTTATTTTTGGTATGGGGGTGCTATTTGCATCCTGTGCCGCTTTTCGGGTAAAACCGACCGCGGCCAATTTTAAGAATCCAGTGATAACGCTAGACTATATTGGACCAAGTTATTACGAGGGATTCTGGACTTATGGGAACGCAAAAGTTGCCATGGGTAAAGCCCCTAAAGGCGGAGGCTCTTCTCCAGTCACACTTGAATTTGTTTTTAAGATAGAAAACCCTAACAGTTATCCGATTCTGTTAGATGCTTCTCAGTTCTTCTTATACTTTGATGATTATGAATTACGCATTGTAAATGATATAAATGAAATGTGGATACCTGCTGGGAAAACCAATTCAAAGGTGCTCCATGTAACGCTAACCCCTGGCTCAACTGCGGGTAAATTTGCATTGGCCGGTAAGCAATTGGCTATAGCGAGGGGGGATAAGGCTTGGGATAAAATTGCACAATGGTGGACCGGACTTCCAGATATGTCGTTCAAGATTGATGTTAAAGAAGCGTCATTCTCTTTTAGCGCTAACGGTGTCTCTAAGGTGGTTGGTTGTAACATCACGTACCCCTAATAGTTGGGTAGAACCTCTAAAGCGGACCGCCAAAGGTTACTGCCTTTGGCGGTCTTTTTCCTCATTGACTTGAAAGAATGAGCTTTGCAGCATGGCTTTATTGCCATTGCGAGTGCAGGGAAGCAATCGCTAACTGCTTAGAAACACAATAAGGTTGTGGAGCTTATTCCTAGCGTAGATAGGAATCTCTGAGTCTATTTCGGCTTCGCCTCACAACCACAATGCTCCTCGCAATGACTCAATAAATAATTATGCAATGCTTTTAAAGAGGTAAGTTATGGGTTTATATGATTTTACTATCTATGATGTAATAAACCGGAATGCCAGGTGTTTTACTGAGAGGCAAGCCTGGTTAGAGTTATCAGATGGCCGGGAAATAACATTTGGCCAGTTAAAGGATATGATTGATCATCTGGCCAAAGGCCTGCAAGATGTAGGATTAAAGAAAGGTGATCGCATAGGAATACTGGGAAAAAACAGCCTTGAGTATTTTTTACTTTATGGTGCTGCTTCAGCATTAGGGCTCATTGTCATCGCTATTAACTGGCGTTTGTCAGCCGATGAAGTAGAAAATAATCTGACTGATGGAGGGCCACGATTGGTCTTTGCTGACCCCGAGTACCAGGAATTGATCGATGGGCTAAAAAATAAACTCACATCTGTGGAGAAATATTATAATCTGAGTGGAGAAGGGGGCTCTTTTGAAGATTTCAATACCCTATTTGATAATAATGCTGATTTTATAGTGGAGGAGGTAGCGACGGATGACGGCATTGTTATAATCCATACAGCAGCAGTGGAAGGTAAACCAAGGGGCGCACTTGTGACCCATCGCAATATTCTCTCTGCAACCACACAGTTTGCTCATGTATTCAAGATATATAAAGAAGATGTTCACCTCAATCTTCTTCCACTCTTCCATGTGGGGGGTCTGTTTATCGCTATGACCGCATTTCATGCAGGGGCCCTGAATATTAATGTAAGTAGATTTGACGCAGACCAGGCCGTGGATTTTATTCAGGAAAAAAAGATTACTATGCTATTTGACTTTGCCCCGATATTGGCCTCAATCCTTGACAGCAAAGAAAAGAGTGGGAAAGATATCAGCTCTTTACGACTGGTGGCTGGTCTTGACAGTCCTGAGACCATAGAAAGGTATCAAAAGGTAACAGGCGGAGAGTTTTTTGTGGTTTATGGTCAGACAGAGGTTTCAGCCCTGGTAACTATTTCACCATACAATGAAAAACCTGGATCTGCTGGAAGACCTTTGCCCCTTGCCGATGTACGGCTTTTTGATGACTATGATAAAGAGGTGGAAACCGGCCAGGTAGGTGAGATTGTAGTGAGGGGGCCTATGGTTTTTAAGGGCTACTGGAATCTACCTAAGGAAACATCCCACACATTCAGGGAGGGATGGCATCATACCGGAGATCAGGGACGTTTTGACGAGGAAGGCTTTCTCTGGTATGCCGGACGCAAGGCAGAAAAAGAGCTTATTAAGCCGGGAGGTGAAAACGTTTACCCGGCTGAGGTAGAAAAGGTGATCCTCCAGCATCCTGCAGTTGAGAGAACCGTTGTTTTTGGAGTGCCTGATCCTAAATGGAAAGAAGGAATCAAGGCAGTCTGCGAGTTGAAAGAAGGGCAGAGTCTTGAGCCACAGGAACTTATAGATTTTGTTGGTGAACGTATAGCCAGGTTTAAGAAACCTCAATATGTGGAATTTATCAAAGATCTTCCCCTTCTTGAGAATGGCTCTCCGGACAGGGCCAAGGTTAAGGAATTATATGGGGGAGAATAATAAACTCTATTCCAAAAATCAGAATTAAAAGCCCTACTTAAAATGTAGGGCTTTTTTGTTTCTCTGATGGGTGTATTTTTAAGCTTGTTAATCATAGGGAGACTGCTATAGCAGGCTCATTAATAACTTCTATTTTATCCGATGAGGTTGGAAGTCCCTCTCCGGCATCTACCATATCCTCTATATATATCTCGGCAGAATCTTTTATGTTTATTAACGCATCTTGTGGAGAATAACCCCAACTGGAACAACCTGGAAGTGTTGGGATAGATGCACTGCACCTCCCATCTTCCTCTTCTTTGAGATCAACCCTTAAAACAAAAGTCTTCATATCTTACCTCCCATTAGATAATGATTAAAAAGTATAACATCTTCAGATAAATGTCAGATACTGAAGCTCCAAAATTAAATTTGAGTTTCGTTTCCGAATTCCAGAACACAGAAGCCTTTGACATTTGTGTAAACCTATACTAACCATGTTAATAAATTTGGATTTTGGCAACGGGCTACTGACAAATCCTTTCAACGGACATCATAGGAATCATGGAGCCAAAAAAATCTGAGGCGATTATTTTAAGGACGAAAGATTTTGGCGAGTCTGATCTCATCGTTACCGTTTTTTCATCTCTTTACGGGAACCTAAAGGGTATAGCAAAAGGAGCCCGCAGAAGTTCAAAAAGGTTTGTTAATTCTCTTACTACTTTTTCCCTGGTGAATCTTGCATTTAGCGAGCGAAGAAGCGGTGATCTCGTTTTGCTTGAATCGTGTGAGTTAATCGAAGGATTTCCGGAAATTCGATCAGATTACAATCTTTTGCTAAAGGCCAGCTATATGGTGGAGCTGACAGAGATCCTTTTTCCATCTAATGTACAAAGTTCTGAGATGTTTCAGTTGTTGAAATTTGGCCTGGGTTCTCTATCAGAAAAGCAGAACACCGAAGAGATTATGATTATTTTCCAGGCAAGGGCCATGAAGACAGGAGGGTTTGGCATCAATTTGTCTAAGTGCAGTCTTTGCACTCGACCTTATAAGGGAAAGGGTAGGGCATTATTCCACCCCCCAAGTGGTTCAATAGTATGTTTGGGCTGTGAGAAAGAATCGGTTTTAAACCCTGGGATGGGCCCAAAAACAGTGCAAGTCCTTGCGGATTTTCAGTCTACTGACCCATCACTATTACAAAATGTACAATGCGATGATGTTATAATAACTGAGCTGAAAAAGGTTTTAATGATGCATGTTGAACATCGTTTAGGCAAGAGACTAAAATCTGCTAAATATTTAGATAAATAGTTATTAAAGTTAAAGAAAATTCTAAATATCGGGAGCACCTATCCCATTAAAATATGAAGGTGGCTAAAGAAAAAAGCTTTAACCGCCCTCTATTTTCTCAAGAGACCTGATCCTCTCTCAGTCTCTGGGAGTGGTTATCTATTACTTACCTCGCTTGGGCTTGAAAGTTTTCAGGATTGTTCCTGTTTTTTCAGTCAAGCGCTTTGCCTTCTTCAGGATCTTTTCAGGAGTAAGCTCTTTCTACTCTCCCTTTTTGATAGCCTTGCCTGAAGTCTTTGCTTTCTTCTTAGGAGGTTTTCTGCTCGCATTCAGAACCAAATTCGCAAAACTCCTTGACCATTCACCTGATTTTAGGCTAAATTTCATTAGTTTTTAGCAAAACAGGTTTAATCTTTATGAAAGGTAGCCATGAATGGAATGTCTAAAAAACCCCGTTTCTCAAAATGAGAGCGGGGTTTTTATTTCTTTTTCCATTCGGTGACATTTTGAGAAAAACATTGCTGAAGGTTTAGATCCAACCATTTCTTATTCATCAGAATCGAAGTCTTCCAGAAAGAACTAGGACTTTATGATTTTATTGACAAATAAATGATCAACTTACTGAAATCAGAGCCCAGATTAACATCTCATAATCTTCAAATCATCGCCTGTGCCGGTTCCGGAAAAACGGAATTCATTTCCCACCGAATCGCTTATATTATTGCCAAAGAAATAGCCAAACCAGAAAATATTGTTGCCTTTACTTTTACGGAAAAGGCTGCCGAAGAATTAAAACTTAGGATTAGAGGTAAGATAAGAGATCTATTAGGGCATCAGCCGGATATTGGTGATATATATGTGGGGACAATCCACGGTTTCTGTTATGAATTATTAAAAGAGTTTATTCCTGAGTACAGGGCCTTTGATGTGCTTGACGAAGGCAAGCGATTTTCATTTGTGAGTTCCATTCGGACTGACCTTGGCTTGCCTAATTTAGAAAATTGGTTGGTATCAATCGGAATGAGAAAGCCATATGGCACAACCAAGCAGGCCTGGATTATCAATACTTTTATTCATGGTGTTGATATCGTTCGGGAAGAAATGCTGGACCCAGAAGTTGTGTCTGATTCGAAAGCATTTATAAACGCTTATCATTTGTATGATGAAAAATTGCATGAAAGAAGGTTCCTGGATTTCAGCAGCCTGATGGCTCTTGCAGTGGGATTTCTTCAGAAAGACAAAAATATTCTTTCAGAAGTTCGTAAAAGATTTACCTATCTTACTGTTGATGAATACCAGGATGTAAACCTGATACAGGAAAGACTGGTAAACCTGATGGCTGGGAAGAAAAATAATATCTGCGTGGTAGGCGATGACGACCAATCCGTTTATCAATGGCGGGGTTCTACTGTAGATAATATTATCAACTTCAAAAAACGATACCCGAAAGTATTTACCCATCATTTGCCCACCAACTTTCGTTCTACAGATGGAATCATAAGCCTTGCAAATAAACTGATTCAAAACAACAATCCCGGGCGTCTTAAAAAATCAATGAAGTCGTCAGGAAAGAAATATCAGACAGGGGATATCTATAAAGTAGAATTTCAATATCAGGTTGATGAAATAGAATTTATCGTTGACCGGATTCAAAGGCTGATTGGGACTGAATGGACCGACAACGATGGTTCAAAGCGTGGTTTGGCTTATGCAGATATAGCTCTTTTTTTTCGCTCTGTAAAATATGGGGCGCAGCCATATCTTGATGCATTGGATGAGGCCGGAATACCTTTTGCTGTTACCAATATCGGAGGCCTATTTGAAGCGGATGAAGTGGATACTATTTTTAGCATCTTTTCATATTTTGGCGATTTCGAAAAGATTTGGGACGGGCTATCTGGAACGGGCTTTGTGCCAACAGAGGATGATATTTACTCCTCTGCTAAGCCAATTTTTTCATTGCCAAATAAAAAAGCGTTCAAAAAGCAGCTACAGGAATTAAAGGAATCCATTTCAGGCAGAATATCTTTACAGGGCATCTATGGTGAAATCCTTGCAACCCTTGGTGTTGCCAGGGATGATAGTCATAATAATGAAAACGAAGTGGCGCTTTACAATCTGGGGCGGTTAAGCCAGGCCATTTCCGATTATGAAGGCACGCGGTCGTACTGCACGCCGCGTGATATCAGGCGTTTCTGCTGGTTTATAAGAAATTTTGCGCAAAACTCCTATGATGCGGGAACCGGAGATGACAGGACACTTTCCATTAACGCAGTTCAGGTGATGACACTTCACGGCACAAAGGGATTGGGCTTTGCTGTTGTGTTTATGCCTTACAGCGTGGAAAAGCCTTTCCGGCAATCATATCCCGGTTTTTTAGATGCCACAAAGTTCAATTTTACCCGTTACCAGGGAAGCATTGAAGATGAGAGAAGGTTGTTTTATGTGGGCATGACACGGTCGAAAAAGTATCTCTATATTACGTCCTGCGTGGATCCTGGTCCACATAAAAGAAAGAAAAAGCCCAGCCAATTCCTGAACGAATTAAACGGGAATTACTTTATTGATAAGCCAGTTAAGGACCCTAAAAAACGAAAAAAACTAAAGCCGCGACCATCAAAAGAAGATTATCGCTTTCCCACCAATTATTCTGAAATGAGCGATTATCTGCGCTGCGAATACGACTACAAAATGCGCTACATTTACGGGTTTAATCCCATTATTGTGCAGGCTCTGGGATATGGGAAACAGGTGCACAACATATTAAATATACTTCATAAGGTTGCGCAGGAAACAGGTAAACTGCCAACCGATGAAGAAGCCGCGGAAATATTAAAGGAGCAGTTTTACCTCCGTTATGCGGCAGAAAGCCAGCAGGATACCTTAAGACGCGGCGCTCTTCGGAGTGTGTTGAGATACATCGGAATGTGGCGGGAAGATTTTACCCTTTCGGTAAGCACGGAACGTAATTTTGAAATGGATGTGGAAAACGCGCTGATTTCCGGCAGCATTGACCTGCTGAAAAGAGAAAATGCCGACGAAAGCATTCTGGAAGTGGTGGATTTTAAGACCGGCAATGAAAAGCGGATGGATGAAGAACTAACCTTACAGGTGCAGCTTTATACCATTGCCGCCCGGGAGGCGCTTAATCTTAAAGTGAACAAAGCCTACGTTCACTTTTTAGATGCCAAAAAACAGGCGCGGATTGAGGTATTGACCACGCCTAAGCAGTTGGATCTGGCTAACAAAACCATATCGGATACTGTTAAGGGAATAACGACCCGCCGGTTCAGACGGAATCCGAAAAATAAGAAAGTTTGCAGCAAGTGCGATTGGAAAAAGTTTTGTCCTCAGAAGCAGTAAAAAATAAGCCCTATCTTGGCCACCATAAACGGCTTCGGGAACGCTTTATCAAATCAGGCCTGGATGGTTTTCACGATTACGAGGTCTTGGAGTTATTATTGAATTATGTATTTCCTAATAGAGATACCAAACCGATTGCCAAGGATTTGCTGGCTAAATTCAAAACACTTGCCGGAGTATTCAGCGCGGACCCACAAGAATTGCAGGAAATAAAGTGGGTTGGTGAACGAACAGCGGTCTATCTGAGACTGCTGAATGATACGCTTGGTTTTGTATTTGAGGAGCGAGCCAGAAATGAGGAGGTACAGTTCACCAAAACAGCCCAGTTGTTTGAATACTTTAAAGCCACCATTGGCACCAAGAAAAATGAGGTGATGCGGGCGGTGTATCTGGATAGCCAGAACAGGCGGATCCATGCAGAAAATCTAAGCGAGGGCACGGTGGCGGAAGCCGTGGCCTTCCCGCGCAAGATTGTGGAAGGCGCCTTGAAATATCACGCCGTCAGTGTAATCATCGCTCATAACCATCCCGGCGGGGTGGCGGAACCATCCGATAATGACGATAAGATTACCGAGCAGATTAAAGATGCGCTGCAAACGGTAGGAATAAGTTTGCAGGATCATATGATTGTTGCCGGGGATGAGTATTTCAGTTACCGGCAGACCGGATATTTGGAATAAAGGAGTAGGCAGTGATCAATCTACACCGATAGGGATAGTAGGTCGCTTTAAGGAGACAGGAACTTTCCTGACTATAACGGTTTATGCAATTAACAGGAGGTAAGAAAAATGTATGGCTATAGTTGTGAATATTGTGGGGGCACTGTTAAAGAGCGACTGGTAAAAAAGGAGGTCTTTAAGCATAAAAATGGCTTTATTATGCTTGAAAATGTGCCCGTAGGAATATGCGCCAAGTGTGGTTACCGATATTATCATTCAACAATATTAAAAAGAGTTGACGAAATCGCCGAGGGCAAACGAGTTCCTACGAGAACGGAAACTATACCTGTTGCACAGTTGGGATAAATATATAAGAAGCCTGACGGCGTATAACAAAGGCTATCTGGTTTCACTGTTTTGCACCTCTGCCAAATCCTGTCTTGCGCGACTTCAGATGTGCCCGACCCGTTAGTCCAAAGGGTGGGAAAATTGAAGGTTGGGAAAGGAATGTGCATCGTCACAGCCACATACTGAAGCAAAACATAATATGCCTTTAGAATAGGAAATTTTGACAAGATTTACTATTATGCTACTGTCGTATATAGTTAATATTGGTTACTTTTGAATTTTGGGGAAGGCAAGGTGGAAGTGGAAAGATCAGGGTAAAAGATGAAGAAAAGTTTGCAAAGGAGATAGTTAATGGCAGAGATAAATTTATCACAAGCTGAAGCAGATGCGCTTATTCAAATGGAAAAGCATAAAACAAATGATGAACGGTGGGATTATCCTGGTCTTGGTGGTTCAATCTCTATCCCTTTAACTTCCGGTAACAAAAGGGAAAACTTTTTACTTGATGTGAGCCGTGGCAAAATCGACCTTTTGAAAGGAACCTATCAAAATCGTTCTCGGCAGGTTATCATACTTGTGCGTTTAGATTTTGGAGGCCAACCGCATCGAAATCCTGATGGAGAAGAGATACCTTCACCACATCTCCACATTTATCGCGAAGGATATGGTGATAAGTGGGTTATGCCTATACCTGTTGATAGATTCCCCAACTTTTCAGACTTATGGCAAACCTTGGAGGACTTTATGAGATTTTGCAACATTATAGAACCGCCAATAATTGAGAGAGGGCTATTTTCATGATTAATGAAATTCAAAAATTATTAGACCAGTATCTGGCATGGTTGAAGGAAAAAACAACACTCAGCCAAGTTAAGGATTGGATTGAGATAACTACACCATACCTGGATCGTCATAATGATTATTTACAGATATATGCCAAGAGAGAAAACAACGGATTTCTTCTTACTGATGACGGTTACGTTATTGGAGATTTACGTCGTTCCGGGTGCGACCTGGAAAGCAAAAAACGCAAAGATCTTCTTGCGCTTACACTGAACGGTTTTGGTGTTAAATTGGATGCTGATAATTTAGTAGTACATGCCTCATCAGACAACTTTGCGTTACGAAAACATAATCTGGTTCAATCTATGTTGGCAGTCAATGATCTCTTCTATCTGGCTGTCCCTATGGTAGCCAGCCTTTTTCTTGAAGATGTTACTGCCTGGTTGGACTTGATTGAAATCCGCTACACGCCTAAAGTCAAGTTTACAGGAAAGAGTGGTTATGACCATTTGTTTGATTTTGTCATACCTGCGTCAAAAAAACAGCCTGAACGCATCCTGCAGGCAATCAATCGCCCCAGTCGTAATACTGCTCAAGCAGTGGCGTTTTCCTGGATTGATACAAAAAAAGTAAGACCTGCTAACTCACGGGCTTATGCTTTTCTAAACGATTTGGAACATACTCCAACAGGTTCCGTGCTGGATGCATTGGAGAATTATGATGTCCATCCTGTCGCATGGAGCGCTCGTGAACAAGCAAGGGAGGAATTGGCTGCCTAACAGACGATAAGATTACAGAGCAGATTAAAAAGGCGCTGGAAACGGTAAGAATAAGTTTGCAGGATCATATGATTATTGCGGGAGATAAGTATTTCAGTTACCGGCAAACAGGGTATTTGGAATAGGACGATTTTTGACCGGATTTACAGGCCTGCCTTGGTGCGACATTCTTTAAATAAGCCTTTGTGTTATCATATTTTGCAAGGCCATGTTGTAGAAGAAAGGTGTTGTATGCCAGGTCTGGACCAGGGATAACCAGGATAAAATAATGTGAAACGAAGAATTGACTGAAAAAAAATAGCTAGCTGCGCTTACTATTATGATGGTGAAATAGTGGGAGAATTAGCAGCAGATATTATCGTTTATATTGGTTTACTTTTGAATTTTGGAAAAAAACAAAGTGGACGTAAAAGAAAAGTGTGGATATTACTTATTAGGCGAAATGCATTCGATTAGGTTGTCGGACAATATTTGACAAATAATAGGTGTTCAAAAATGAAAAAACAAATCAAAATAATACTTGATCCGAAAATATCAGAGTCTCAAAAGGGAGATTTCTTTGAAGATTTGGTTCGCCATATTTTTGAGACGCAAAGATATGACATTACACAACGGGTTAATTTTGCAGGCATGGAAATTGACTTAATCGCTAAACACAAGGATAGATCGGAAACGGCTTATATAGAATGTAAGGCAAGAGAGAGACTTAATTCTGATGATATAAAAACATTTGTTTTTAATGTAGGACATCGGGAAGCAAATTATGGATATTTTATATCAACCACAGAATTTGAACATCAGGTAGCCGGGTTGATTGAAGAAATGAAAGGGAAAGAGAAATATTCAAATCTATATTTCTGGGGGCCCGATAAAATATTTGAGCTGCTTGAAAGTGCAAAAGTGATAACTCCATTAGATCTCAGCAATATAAAACATACCATCACTAAGACCATTCTGTCGTATACATATTTTGGAACTTTTCATATATTGATTGTAATGAAAAATACAATCCCCACTCAATTTTGTGTCTCCGATGCTAAGAAAGCCTCTTTAACTCAAGATGATGATATAATCGAGAAACTAAGGAATACTATGCCAGAAATCGGAGATCTAAACTTTCTCTCCATCTCATCAGCGGTTAAAGAAACAACAGATGAGGAATTTAGTGAAACAGTTGCTGAAGTTCAAGAGAGTGAAAATTGGTATGATTATCTTCCCGCTTCAACGAAACATTTCATTGGTAGGAATGATGTAAGAACAAATTTATTTGATTTTTTAAATAAAGTAAGTTCAAAGAAAACATCCCGTAGGGTATTTTATATTGATGGAAAGTCTGGTTGGGGCAAGAGTTCTTTAATCACTGATTTAAGGGGACGTAGTAAAAATAGGCATTATCGTAAGCACTTTTTTGTGCTTGCAGTGGATGCCCGAAGTGTTTCTTCGAGTAACTTCGTGGCATTAGCATTCAATAAACTTATTGAGAATGCAATAGATGCTGGTTTTTTAAAAACGAATCTTTTTTTTCATCCAAACGTGAATATCATCTCCAGCTTCGACATATTGGGTTCTAAATCGGTACATCAGTTACTTAAGAAATTAGAAAACAAAAATAAAACTTTAATCTTAATATTTGACCAATTTGAAGATGTCTTCAGAAAACAGGGGCTCTTCAAAGCCTTTCATAAATTTTTGCTTGATGTCGATGAGGTTAAATCTAATCTCATTCTGGGATTTTCATGGAAATCTGAAATAAATATTCCAATCGACCATGAAGCCTATTATCTATGGCAGCAAGCAAAGAATTTCGCTCATTGTATTTCAATGCGAGAATTTAATCCTTCTGAAATAAACGGAGTTATGAAACAATTAGAAAAATCTATTGGTAAACCAATGGATTTGAATCTTAAAAGGCGTTTGACTGAAAGTTCTCAAGGATTCCCTTGGTTAATCAAAAAACTATGTATTCATACTTACAAGCAAATACAAGCCGGAAAGACAATTGAAAACTTGGTTGAACAAGATTTAAACTGTGAAGTTTTGTTTAAAGATGACGTGGAAGGATTGGTTACTGAAGAGATCAAGGCACTAAACTATATTGCAACCCGTTCTTTCGAGGGTAATTTCTTTGATGCAACCGAAGTGGATGAAAAAATTGATGAACCTTCTATAACTGCACTAATTAATAAGCGTCTCGTTGTAAAATCCGGCACAAAGTATAACGTATATTGGGATATTTTTAGAGATTATTTAGTAACAGAGCAAGTTCCTCCAATCGGTGAGAGCTATATTCTTCGGCAGTATGTAAGCGTTTGCTTTGATTTATATAAACTATTCAAAGATCAAGAGAAATTTAATTTGGACGAACTTAAGAAACTCCACCCAAGGCACCCGGGAATAAGGACACTTGATAATATCCTGCGTGAACTGAGAAGTGTAGGGTTGATACGTAAAGTAGGTGACTACCTTCAGATTGGTCAGCCGGGGATATCCGCAACTGAAGATAGTTTTAAAGAGTATATGTCTAAAAAATTTGAGAGGTATACTCCTCATTTGAAATTAAGGAATTTAGAGAAGAAAGAAATCGGTATTTCTGAAATAGTCTTTACTTTAAAGGACATTTTTAAGGGGACTTCATTTACAGAAAAGACATGGCGTACTTATGCGAAATACCTTATCAGTTGGTTTCAATTTACAAACTTAGATATTCGAGACAGATTAGTAAGATTAAAAAGCGGAGTACAACAGCTTGATAATCGAGAAACCTTTACTCCTCAACAGCGTCCTAAAAAAGATATTGATGTTTTTTGTAATCTCATAGATCAATCGAAAATTGATAACTTTGGTAGATTATATAAGTCCGTCTACGATTTAAAATCGATCGGTTTGATTACATATTCCGGTAATAAGATATACCTGACAGAAAAGGGTAAGCTAATTTTGAAAAAATTTGGCAAAAAAGAATTTGAAAAATCAATTGCAATTGAAGCCCTAAAGACCCAAAAAGTGAAGCAAGCTGCAAAGTATTTTTTTGAACATCCAAAATGCACGAGAAAAGAACTTGGAGAGGCATTATCAAATTTAACTTTTAATATAAAATCGGGGATATATAAAAAACAAGTAAATAATGTACTTTACGCTTGGGCAAAGTTTATTTACGACCACTTAGATAATGCAAATTGGATTCGGTAATTAGTTAGAACTATATGGTGGATATGAGTGACTACGTATAGCACAACATAAAATGTTAGTGCTTAAGGATACTTGTCCAAATTTTTGCTTCACAAAAACTTCTTTTATGCCGGGAACTCTATCCTGTCTAAAAATTAGGAGAAACTATGTCAGAAGAAAAATTCAAAGACCTGCCCGCCAAAAAGACGGCGGACATGCCCACGGGGCTTTACTGGAAAGGCAAAAAAACCGAAGTGGATCGGGTGGTTTTGCCCTTTCAGACCATTGAAACCATAAATGAAAGCCGGGCAACCCGGGAGCGGGAGAGAAAAGTATCAATAGGTCTTTTTAAAGATAAGAGTAACGGCGACTGGCATAACCGCCTGATCTGGGGTGATAATAAATATATCATGGCGTCGTTGTTAGAAGAATTTGCCGGAAAGATTGATCTGATCTACATTGACCCCCCTTTTGCTACAGGGGCGGACTTTAGTGTGAGGATGGAAATAGGTGATATACAATGGATAAAAGAGCCTTCTGCTATTGAGGACAAAGCATATCGAGATACGTGGAGTAAAGGTATTGATTCTTATTTACAAATGATGTTTGAGAGACTTTCTTTAATGAGAGAATTATTAAGTAGTAAGGGAGTTGTTTATGTCCATTTAGATTGGCATGTAGGCCATTATTTAAAACTAGTCTTGGATGAAATATTCGGTAAAAATAATTTTTTGAATGAAATTGTATGGAATTACACAAGCAGAACTCAAAGGCACCTTAAAACTTTCAGCAGTAAGCACGATAATATTTACCTATATAAAAAAATTGAAAATATTGAACCTATATTTAATGTGGTATTTGAACCTTATACCCCAAGATATATAGAAGAACATTTTAGACATACAGAAAAAGATGGAAGAAGATATTGTTTGTCTGATGGAGGAAGAGGGAAACCCAGATACAAAAGATATTTAGACGAAGAGCCTGGTAAGGCAGTGTCTGATGTGTGGGATATTAAACACATTCATAATTGGTCAGATGAATACGCATCAATTAATTATGCCACACAAAAACCCGAAGCCCTTTTAGAAAGAATCATTAAGGCCTCATCTAACGAAGGCGATTTAGTGGCCGACTTTTTCTGCGGGTCCGGAACAACAGGCGCAGTGGCGGAAAAATTAGGCAGGCGCTGGATTATGGCAGACCTGGGCAGGTATGCCATTCATACCACCCGCAAGCGTCTTTTGGGCATAGACAATTGCAAGCCGTTTGTTGTTCAGAACCTGGGCAAATATGAAAGGCAATACTGGCAGGGCGTCACTTTTAAAAAGCGGAGTGATGAGCAAATGCCTATCTACGAATACATTAAGTTCATTCTCAAACTCTATAATGCCGAATCCTTAACCGGCATGCTGCACATTCACGGCAAGAAAGGAAGACATTTTGTGCATGTGGGCGCGGTGGATGCGCCGGTTACACTGACTGAAATAAAAGAGGCAATGGATGAAGTAAAACAGGCAGGTCAGAAGGCGCTGGATATCCTGGGCTGGGAATGGGAGATGGGTTTGCACAATGTGGTGGAAAAAACCGCAAAAGAAAGCGGCATCCATCTTCGCCTGCTTTCTATCCCCAGGGATGTTATGGATCCCAGGGCAGCAGAAAAAGGGGATGTTACATTTTATGAGTTGGCGTATCTGGAAGTGGATGTGAAGCCTACTAAGGACGGCCGTTTTGTTGTGAAACTCAAAGACTTTGCCATTCCCAATCTTGATTTAATCCCGCAGGAGGTCAGGGCCAAGATAAAGAAATGGGCAGATTACATTGACTACTGGTCTGTTGACTGGGACTGGAACGAGGACACATTTCACAATATGTGGCAGTCCTACCGCACCCGCAAGGAACGGAAATTAGAATTAACATCTGATGCGCATAAATATAAAAACAGCGGCGATCATAAAATCATGGTTAAAGTGATTGATATATTTGGTAATGATACCACCCATGTCATTAAGGTAAAATCATAATGGCACGCAAACGCAAAGCAAAGCGAACTCAAAAAGAAACCATTATCCACCTGGATCAACGCCTTCCGGAGGTGACGGGAAGAGATCCGTATTCCATTCCCGTGAAACACTTGTTGCCTGACAAAAAAGGAGGTTATATTGAAAAAGATGAACGTCGTCCGAGCAAGACCCTGCTGGTGAATCAGATCCGCGAAGATGTAGATAAATGGCGGGAAAACGGCTATGAACGTCCGCGAGGAATTTCTGATACTTCCAGACGGCTGATGGAATGGTGGTTTGATGAAACCCATTTCTTCTCTAACGGAGAATCCTTCAAATATTATTTCGCCCAGCGGGAAGCCATTGAGACCATCATTTACCTGTATGAAGTCGTCAAGAAGCAGGAGGCCGCTGATCTTATTTTTAAATATATGGATCAAAAAGTCTATATAGATGATTTATTCACTACCCGCAAAAAAATAGAAGAAACAACCCGTCAAAGGCGGATGCTCACAAGAATTGTGCCTGAAACAGGGCTGATTGCCCATCAGGAGATTCCTGCGCCAGATCATTATCGATACGCAATTAAGATGGCAACCGGTTCTGGCAAAACGCTGGTCATGGCAATGGCGGTTGCCTGGTCATACTTTCATAAAAAATTTGAACCTGATTCGAATCTAAGCAAAGCGTTTCTGGTTATTGCGCCGAATATAATTGTATTTGAACGTTTAAAAGATGATTTTGAGAGCGGTAAAATATTTAAGGACTGGGACTTAATCCCAAATGAATGGAAACACGACTGGCAGATGACCTATATCCTCCGGGGTGAAAGCAGAAAAACTTCCACGGAAGGCACGCTGTACCTTACCAATATTCATCAACTGTATGAACCAAGAAATAACGATAATTATGACGACCCTGTAAATCGCCTGCTGGGACCAAAACCTAAAGAGGCCACCGGCTCATGGGAAGAGGATCTGTTAGACAGAATTAAAGCGCATGATGATCTCTTGATTATCAATGACGAAGCCCATCACGTCCATGACGAAGACCTTGAATGGATGCAGGTCATTTTTCGTCTGCATAATAACCTGAAAGACAGGGGAGGCAAAGGTTTATCCTTACAACTCGACTTTACGGCCACGCCCAAGGATCAGAACGGCACCTTTTTCCCGTGGATTATTTGTGATTATCCATTGGCGCAGGCTATTGAAGACCGCATCGTCAAGGCGCCCTTGATTGTTCACCAGACAGATAAAGCCGACCCGGAGAAGTACGACCGTGCCAGTGTTGCTTATGCAGAGTGGATCAGCATCGCTATTTCCCGCTGGAAAGATCATCATAAGGCATATGGCAAGGTCAAAAAGAAACCGGTGCTTTTCATTATGGCCGAAAACACACGGGATGCCGATGATATTAATGCATCATTAAAATCCAAAGCAGAATTTAAGGGAGACGGTCAACTCCTTTTAATCCATACGGATAAAAAAGGTGAAATTCAGAAGCGAGACCTGGAAAAAGCCAGAGAAGCGGCACGGTTAATTGACAAAGCGGAGAATAAGATAAGGGCCATTGTTAGTGTTATGATGTTGCGGGAAGGCTGGGATGTGCGCAGTGTTTCGGTTATATTGGGCTTGAGACCCTTTACCGCCAAGGCAAATATCCTTCCTGAACAGGCCGTTGGCCGCGGGCTTCGTTTGATGAAAGAAGTTGGCCCGGATTATATTCAAATTGTTGAAATTGTCGGCACCCAGAAATTTGAGGAATTTGTCAAACAACTGGAAGTGGAAGGCGTCGGGGTTGGATATACACGGCAAACGCCGGACATGGGGCAATATGTCTTTCCGCATAAAGCGAAGATGGAATTTGATATTGAAATTCCATTGCTAACGCCGTCTTACTCCCGCCAGTTAGGCAAGCTGGATGCTTCGTTTATTGATCAATTGCCTCCTAATCCAAGAGGATTGAAAGTAACCGAAGGAGTGATAAACAAGGTAGAATTGGTTGAAACAGTTACGCAAAAAACTGTTGCTCAGAAAAAGGTAACAATTGATGAAGCCGTTCCTGAAATCAATGAAATATTAATAAATTTAACCAATCGTATTTGCAAGGAAGCACGTTTAGACGGGCATTTTGCGGTAATTTATCCATTGCTGCGAAAATACTTGAAATATGTGTTTTTCGGCCAGGAAGTAGATCTGGATAATAAGAAAATCAGAAGATTATTCACGGACCCCCGGAATACTGCCGAAATTATTAAAACTCTGGCAAAAGCAATAGGTGATAAAAGCATTACTACAACAACGGTGAAGATGAAAAGCGAGCCATTGCGCTTGTCTGAACTGGATGGATTTTACTGGAAACGGATGTGGAGCGAGTTGGATAACACCATCTTCAATATCACCCCATGCTTTAATGATTTTGAAAAACACTTTGCGCAATTTCTGGATCAGGCACACGATATTAGCAAATTTGCAAAACTGGCAGAGACATATACAAAGTTTTCAATTGAATACATCAATCACAAGGGCGCCATTGCCTATTACTATCCTGATTTTGTAGCGGAACAAAGAACAGGTGAAAAAGTTGTCATGTGGATGATTGAGACAAAAGGCTGGGAACAAGAAGACGTTCCACTAAAAGATGCCAGAGCAGAAAGATGGTGTGAAGATGCATCCAGATTGACAAAAACCACCTGGAAATATGTGAAAGTTAAATATTTTGATTATATGGCTTTATCGAAAGACCTATCTAAAATGCCAGCAGATCTTTTTGAGGAATTCATAGCCAGGTTGGATAATAGAAATACTGTAAGGCAAACTGAATTTGTGTGATTTTAAGGGTATATATATCTGGGTGGAGCACCTGGATAATAGAATGCAGATATAATCTCTGATTAGAGGTTGTCATAAAGGCAAGGGGCATATCTTTACTCTAGTATATTTTGAATTAGGACAAAGGAAAACCAACTTACTCTACCGTGAAAGGCACGCTAACCAAGCCAGTCTCTATCATCAGCAGGCAATGAAGAACAGCTGCAAAGCACTTGTCGAAGCCTACCTCAATTAGATTACTGTTTTCGAGAGTTAATATCCATAAGATTTAGTTGAAAGTTATTTGCCCCTCTTAAGTGCAATACAAATGTTTAGGAGGATATTATGGGCAAGAAACGAAAATATGGTTTTGATTTCTTAAAAACTCTTTCCCAGAAAATCGGTGACCTCTCAGGGTTTGTCCTCATGTGTCGTGAACTAATTCAAAATGCCGATGATGAAGAGTGTGATTGGATTCGATTTCAATTTACTCCTAAAGCTTTAGTTGTTCAAAATCCTAGCGCATTTAATGATGATGACTTTGAGAATATTCGAACTATAGGTTCAGAGGGAAAAATAAAAAAGGCGGAGAAGGCCGGGCGTTTTGGAGTTGGATTTGTATCGGTATTTCAGATTTGTGATCATCCCGTCATCCTTTCCAATGGAATAGAGTTAACCATATTCCCTGAAAATCAGGAAGCCGTTGAAAATGATTATGAAGACATCGAAGGCACAGAGTTTTTTTTAGAATGGGCTAGAGAAAAAACGCAAGTTCGTCAAGGGCTTAAGAAAGAGATTATCACTGATAAAGATATCGCAAATTTTGAAAAAAATATCATAGCTAGTCTCCATGATACGATGCTTTTTCTACGATACGTAAGGAAAATTGAGATTGATCTTATTAATGGACAAAAAGTAATAGGGAAAAGACAACCAGACGATGGGCACTGGAGAACAATTCAAATTTATAAAGGAAATGAAAAAGAAGATGAATCGGATTGGATGGTTTTTGAAAGGCCTAAAACTAGCATAGTTGAAATTGCCGGAGTTGATAGATCTGATGCCATTGGAGTAGCGTTTCCACTTATCCATAACGGAAAAGAAAAATCTGATCGAATGGTTTATTGCACATTGCCAACACGCACTCCCACAGGCCTCCCAGTAAGTGTGAATGCGGATTTCGCCATCAAATCAGATCGTGCTACATTAGTTGACGAAGGATTTTCACCGGATGTTCAATGGAATAAAACGTTGATTGATCGTTTGGGAGAACTTTATGTTGATGCAATTATTGAAGCCAGAGACCTGATAGAGGATAAGCATTTTGCCTCAATGCTGCCTCCCGATAATTATTCAAATCCGGCTTGTCCAATACTAGCCTGAGTTTCCTACTTATTTGACGACCTTGGGACTTGTAAATGTAAAAGGTACCGATTTTTCTGAAAAAACTGACGGCTGCGTGATTATGCCCATTGTATACACTGACAGGGGTCTGTAGTC